>Ga0210016_1001101_pt1 | contig 24881 bp, 25 predicted proteins | sample CryGeyCG2014_300_FD_185454 | JGI IMG/M metagenome (GOLD analysis project Ga0210016, IMG submission 185454) | Groundwater microbial communities from aquifer - Crystal Geyser CG02_land_8/20/14_3.00 (SPAdes) (version 2) | ecosystem: Environmental > Aquatic > Deep subsurface > Groundwater | place...
TGTTGAATTATTTAGAAAAGATTGGTTTAAAGGCAAACTTAAATAAAGATAAAAATTATTACCGCATAAGATTTTTTACTTCTTCAATTAATAAATTAAAGGAGTTATTAAGAGAAAATTTAATTCCCTCGATGTATTATAAAATTGGGTTATAACCCCGTAGAGACTTGACTTTAATAGTCAGAGTTCTTCAAATTTATTGAGGGGCTAATACGTCAGCTCTCGCAAAATGCGAGATGAAGATATAGTCCGATCCTCCAAGTAATTGGAGAAAAATACCGACATGGCGATGTCGGCTCATCACATCCTGGGGGTGGAGAAGCTCCCAAGGGTTTGGCTGTTCGCCAATTAAAGTGGTACGTGAGCTGGGTTCAAACCGTCAACCAAAACTTGTTCACTGTTAGGCAAGTTTGGCGGCTTCTGATAGTAATATCGGAATGAAAAACCGACTAATATCGGTGAAATCCATTAAATTTTAACCTGTAATTTGAAGGATAATACCGAGGCAACCTTATTTTTTAAGGAAGCCGTAGAGACTTTCCCGATTTTTAATCGGGAGGACGGAAGTTAAACCTTCCGTAATACGTCGGCCCCATGAGATACGAAATTATCTCACGGGAGTGATATAGTCCGTACACTTAGTAATAAGTGAAAATATGCGTGAGACAGGTTGGTCCCTTTCTACCGCAGGCGTCGAGTTTTGAAGGGGAGTCGTTTTTAGTACGAGAGGACCAAAACGAGTTAACCTCTGGTGTACCAGTTGTCGCGCCAGCGGCATCGCTGGGTAGCTATGTTAATACGGGATAAACACTGAAAGCATATTAAGTGTGAAGCCCCCCCCAAGATTAGAACTCATAGATTCCCCGAAAGATGACGGGGTTGATAGGCTCCAGGTGTAAGTGGGGTAACCCATTGAGCCGAGGAGTACTAATAAATCATAAATCAAGATTTTAGGTAATATATTGGCTAGTAATTAATGATTATAATTATTTAGATAGTTGAGGTGGCGGCTATACTGACGTTGTCCCACCCGATCCCATTCCGAACTCGGAAGTGAAATACGTCAAGGCCGATGATAGTAGTTTATCTGCGAAAGTAGGTAGCCGCCACCCCAGTTATTTAAATTGTCTTTAAAGATTCTTTAGAACGTTCGCTAACGCTCGTTTTTTGAGTTATAATAAACGTTATAAACGTTCGCTATTATGAAGTTAAAAAGAGGGAAATTTCTTTTAATTATTATTTTAATTATTTTAATTTTAATTAGTTTTAATAAATTTTTATTAAGAGAAATTAAAAATGCTTTTTATACCATCTCTTTACCCTTTTTTAAAAATTTTTCTTTAACCGGAGATAAAATTTCAAGCTTTTTTCAAACATTTTCGGAGTTTAAAAATTTAAAAACAGAAAACCAAAAACTTTTGGAACAAAACCAAAACCTCTTAGCTAAAATAGTAGAATTCGAGTTATTAAAAAAAGAAAATGAAGAATTAAGAAAAGCTTTAAATTTAGGGTTGGAAAAAGAATTCCAATTAATTTTAGTTAAATCAATTAGTAAAGAAACAGAAGGGGATTTTATTTTAATTTCAAAAGGAAAAGAAGATGGGATGATAGAAGGTCTGCCGGTTATTTCTGCCGAAAAAGTATTAGTGGGTAAAATCGACCAGGTCTATAAAAACTTTTCAAGGGTGAAATTAATTTCAGCCGAGAATAATATCTTTGATGTTGAAATTATAACTGCTGCCGACAGTAGAGAAAAAATCTATGGATTAGCTCAAGGAGAAGGGAATTTTAAAATTAAAATAAAATTTATTCCTAAAGAAAAAGAGATTAAAGAGGGAGAGACAGTTATCAGCAGCAATATAGCTCAAAAATTTCCTCAAGGATTTTTGGTTGGAGAAATTAAAAAAGTTGAAAAAAGCGATATTGAACCCCATCAAATTATTGAACTTGAACCATTTTTTAAATTAAATTTAGGCCAAACGCTATTTGTTATTTTAAACTTTTGATGAATGAATTTTTAATTTTAATTCCTATATTTTATTTTTTAATAATTTTTCAACAAAGTTTTTTAGTAAAATTTAGTATTTTCGGAGTTATTCCTAATCTTGTTTTAATTTTAGTTTTTTTATTGAATTTTTTGGTTAAAACCGACCGAGAGAAAAATTTAAGAATGATTTTATCTTTTATTGGCGGTTTGCTTTTAGATATTCATTCTGGTTTACTTTTGGGCAGTTGGGCTTTAAATTTTCTTATTATAGCGATTTTAATTGATAAGTTTTATCAATTTTTTGAAAAATCAAATTTTCTTTGGTTTCCAATTCTTTTTTGTTTTTGTTTGTATTTTTCAAAAATTTTCTTGAATTTTATTTCGTTAAAATATAGCTTCAATGTTAATTTATTCTCATTTTTTATAGAACTTCTCTATAGTTTGTTTTTATTTTTTATAATCCTCTTTGCCCTACGAATTACGAATATTTACAAATCTAAGAAGTCGCCTATATGAAAAATTTTATGAATAAAAAAAATAAAAGAGAAAATTCCGAAATTGAAATGGAAGAAGTTTTTTTAGATAACCTTTTAAAAAAAAGAGAAGAGGCGTTGGAAATTTCTGATAAAAAATTAGAAATTCCCTTAGCTAGGAAAATTTTTTCTTTCTTTCTTTTTTTCTCTTTTATTCTTATTGTCATACTTTGGTTTTTTAGTTTTAAATACCAAATTATAGAAGGAAAAGAATATTTAAAATTAGCCGAGAAAAATAAATTTGTTATTTTAAAATTAAGTACTAATCGCGGTGTAATTTATGACCGAAATTTTAAACAATTAGTCAAAAACGAGATGAGTTTTGATTTGGTATTTGAACCTGATAAACTTCCAAAAGAAAAGAGCAAACGCGACGAAATCGTAAAGCAAATCTCTTCGCTCTTAGGTAGGGATTTTATTAACGATAAGGAAGAAGTTATTAAAAATGTTTCTTCCGAATTTGTAATTTTTTTTGAATCAAATAAAGAGCAATTCCCGGGATTTTCAATTCAACAAAGAAATACTCGCGAATATGAAAAAATCCAAAGTTTAGCTCATTTATTAGGATATTTGGGGAAAGAAGGTGTTGAAAAAATTTACGATGATGTTTTAAAAGAAAATAAAGGAGAAATTGAAATCGAAAAAGATGTTTATGGCAAAGAAATTAAAAGAAATATTGTTGAATACCCCCAGTCAGGCAAAAGCATTGTTCTTTCAATTGATACTGACCTTCAAAAGAAAGCAGAAGAGAGTTTAGAAAGGATTTTGGAACGTTTAGGAAGCAGAAGTGGGGCAATTGTCGCAATGAATCCTCAAACTGGGGAAATTTTGGCTTCTGTTTCATTGCCCTCCTATGATAATAATTTATTTGCCAAAGGAATAAGCGAGGATGAGTTGAATAAATTGAACTCTAATCTTTTGAGTCCTCAGCTTAACAGAGTAATTGCCGGCGCTTATCAAATTGGTTCAAGCATTAAACCTTTTATTGGTTACGCCGCTTTGGAAGAGAAAATTATTATTGAAAAAACTACTCTTTATTGTCCATTGGAATTATGTTTGAAAAATATTTACTCCGGGGAAAAAGAATGTTTTTCTGACTGGACTTTTCACGGCTTTACCGACATTAAAAGAGCTATTGCCGAATCAATTAATCCTTTCTTTTATATGATTGGCGGTGGTTATACTGCTTCAGAATTTTCCGAGCCGGCATTGCCAAGAAAATTTAAAGGTTTAGGAATAGAAAAAATTAAAGAATATCTTAATCTTTTTGGTTTTGGCGAAAAAACTAATATTGATTTGCCGGGAGAAATTGAAGGAAGAATTCCTGATGCGGTTTGGAAAGAAAATTATTTTAAAAATCGGTCTAAAGCAGAAAGAATTTGGTATTTAGGCGATACTTATAACCTTTCTATTGGTCAAGGTTATCTTCTCATTAGCCCTCTTCAACTGGTTTCCGCTTACGCCGCTATTGCCAATAATGGCACTCTTTATCAACCAAAAATAATTAATAAAATAATTGATGAACAAAAAAATTTAATTAAAGAAATTCCCCCGGAAATAAGAACCTGCCTTCGGCAGAACCTTGATTCCTCGCTTTGCTCGGAAATAAAAAAGACAAATTTTATTAACTCAGAGAATCTTCAAATCATTAAAGAAGGGATGAGACAAGCAGTAACTTCGCCTTCTGGTTCATCCTATTTATTGAATTCTTTACCAGTTAGCGCAGCGGCTAAAACCGGGACAGCTCAAACTCAAGTTAGTAATATTTACAATAACTGGGTTACGGTTTTTGCTCCCTATGAAAATCCTCAGATTGTTTTAACAGTTTTAGTTGAAGATGTTTCTGGTATCCAAGCCGCTGCTTTACCTGTAGCAAAAGAAATTCTTGAATGGTATTTTACAAAGTAATTTACTTAATATGCGCATCACTTTTGTTTATCCAGATTTAGCTACCGATGACCCAACTTATACTGGTTATTTTCATCACGGCATTGCTTCTTTATCGGCTGTTTTAAAAAAAGCTGGTCACCGAACCAGCCTTATTCAATTGCTTAAAAAAATTTCAGAAGAGGAATTCCAAGAAAAAGTAAAAGCTTTAAATCCTGATTTAATTGGTTTTTCTTCTACTGCCCACGTTTTTCCTTTTGTTAAAAAATATGCTAAAGCAGCAAAAAAAGTAACCAGCGCTCCAATCATCTGTGGGGGAGTTCATCCTACTGTTTGTCCAGAAGAAGTAATAAAAGATGAAAGTATTGATATGATTTGCCGGGGTGAAGGAGATTTGGCTATGGTTGAGCTCTGCCAAAAAATGGAAAGTGGTCAACCAATTGAAAATGTTAAAAATATTTGGTTGAAAAAAGGAGAAAGAATTTTTAGAAACGAATTAAGAGCTCTTATTACTAATCTTGATGAACTTCCTTTTCCAGATAGAGAAATTTATGATTACCCCCTTCTTAATTTAGAGAAAAGGGGAATTGGCACTTTTATGTTTTCTCGGGGTTGTCCCTACCAGTGTACTTTTTGTTGTGAATCTACTTTAAGAAAGCTCTATTCAAACTCTCAATATTATCATCGAACTCGTTCTCCCCGAACTGTGATAGCAGAAATAAAAGAAACAGTTAAAAAATATCCTTTCATTAAATTTGTTCGTTTTGATGATGATTTACTTTTTGTCAGAAAGGACTGGGTTAAAGAATTTGTGCCTCTTTATAAGAAAGAAATCAATCTTCCTTTTTCTAGCGATATAAGAGTAAATTTAATGACAGAAAATCTTTTATCTTTACTTAAAGAAGCGGGTGGTTATCTTTTAAGAATAGGCGTTGAATCTGGAGATGATTTTATTTTAAAAGAAGTTTTAAACAAAGGGATAACGGTGGAACAAATTAAGAAGGCTTTCAAAACAGCAAGGCAAAAAGGCTTTAAAACCCAAGCCTATAATATGGTTGGTTTGCCCGGTGAAGGACCAAAAGAAATTTTAGAAACAATTAAATTAAACGCTGAAATTAATCCTAATTTATCAGTGGTTTCTATTTTTTATCCCTATAAAGGAACCTTTCTTTATGAACTTTGTGTACAGAAAAGATATCTTAAGGAAGAAGACGCAGAAGTTCCCCAAAATTATTATTCTTACTCAGTTTTATCTTTACCGACTATCGGAAGGGAACAGATTAGTTTTTTCTTCCATTATTTCCATTTGCTTAAAAAATTTTATAGTTTTTTATTTAAGATTCCCTTTTCTCGTCCTTTAGTTTTTTTGGCAGATAAAATTCTCAGCTTCAGATATGCTCCGGAATTAATAAATGCGATTTTTAATCCTTTAAGAGTAATGAAACGAAAAGTTTTTAAAATTTTAAAAAAAGAAGTGAAACAAGATACAGAAGCTATTTCCAAATAAGGTTTAATTTTACACCTGAACCAACAGGGCTTTTGGGCTATAATAGATAATATGAACAAATCCTTTACCCTCCTCGAACTCCTCATTGTCATCGCTATCATTGCTGTCTTATCAACCGTAGTGATCTTTGCCTTAGACCCGGGTGAAATGATGGCCAAAGCCAGAGACACCAAGAGATTAACCGATTTAACTCAATTAGAAAAAGCCATCATTGTTTATCTCTCAGAAGGCAACAAAACTCTTCCTTCAACCACTACCAATTCTTTATCCGGAAACACCAATATCAATGGTACTGGTTGGTTACCCATTGATTTCACTTCTTCAACCTTAGGTTCTTCCATACCATCTTTACCAATAGATCCGAAGAACAACAATAACTATTATTATAACTTTATTTCAGATGGTAATTATTTTGAAATTAACTGTAGATTAGAATCTAAAACTTATAAAGATAAGACTGCTAATGATGGAGGTAATGTTGATAGTGTTTATGAAGTAGGAACATCATTAACTGTTAGTACTAGCTTGGTTTATGATGACTTTGAGGACGCAAGTATAGATACCAATAAGTGGCAACAAGCTCCTACTGGGAACACTACTGGAGACTGGACAGAAACCGGTGGTTATATTCAAGCCCAAGTTGCAGGAAGTAATTCGTGGAGAGGTTGGGGGATAGCGACTAAAAATACTTATAATCTAACTGGCAATATAACTTGGATGATTAATAGGAGCTATCTAGATGGAAATTTTGGGAATTTTTTTATAGCTGATGTTGACGACGCAAAATGGAGTTATAATATATTAGATTATCCTAACTGGGGATTTGGTTTTTTGAAAGGTGATAATGGAGATAATCTGATAAAAATAGTGAACGGAACCGAGACTATATTAGAGAATTTTTCAGCTTACAGGACTACTTTGGGAAAGTTTGAAATTAAGAAAATAGGCACAACGTATTCAGTTTGGTTAAACGATAGTAAAATCTCAAATGAATATAATATTCCTGAGTTAGAGAACAAAAATTTATATATGGTTTGGGATGTGTGTCGAACTAATAATGTAAATGTTTACACTGTAAGAGTAATTGAAGCAAAAATTACTAGTTATTAAATTCTTTCCTAGAAACTATCCCCTGAAAAAACATCAATTTTTGGAATTTGACACGAATTTAATAATCCTTTCGAGATCGGATCTCGAAAGGATTAGGCGACATTTCCTTGACGGGATTTTTTATTTTGCTATAATTTTTATATTATTTTAAAAAATTATGTCTAAATATGTTTATCTTTTCGGGGGAGGGAAAACCGAAGGAAACGCTAAAATGAAAAATTTGTTAGGCGGCAAAGGCGCAAATTTATGCGAAATGGCAGGCGCTAAAGATTTGAAATTGCCAGTGCCTCCGGGCTTTATTATTACCACCGAGGTTTGTAATTATTATTACAAACACAATAAAAAATACCCAAAAGGATTTGAGACCCAAATTAAAAAAGGATTGGCTCATATTGAAAAAATAATGAAAAGAAAATTTGGCGATTCAAATAATCCCTTGCTTGTTTCAATTCGTTCCGGTGCTCGAAAATCAATGCCAGGAATGATGGAAACCGTTTTAAATATTGGATTAACCGAAGAGACAATTTCTGGTTTAATTAAAAAAACAAATAATCCTCGTTTTATTTACGATGCTTATAGGCGTTTAATTCAAATGTATTCTGATGTTGTTATGGAAAAAGCCGAAGGCCTGCCTGCGCAGGCGGGCAAAAAAGTAAAAGATGGAAATGGGATTCGTGCTCAACTGGAAAAAGAATTAGAAAAAATGAAAAAAGCAAAAAAAATAAAGCAAGATACAGAATTAACAGCAGATGACTTAAAGGAATTAATAAAAATCTATAAAGAGAAAGTGAGAGAAATATTAAAAGAAGAATTTCTTGATGAGCCGGAGGTCCAACTGGAAAAGGGGATTGCAGCAGTTTTTTTAAGTTGGAATGGCAGAAGAGCAGTTGCTTATCGCCGCATTGAAGGGATTCCTGATGACTGGGGCACGGCTGTTAGTGTTCAGGCGATGGTTTTTGGCAACACAGGCAATAATTCTGGAACCGGTGTTGCTTTTACTCGTAATCCAGCAACCGGGGAAAAAGTTTTTTACGGTGAATGGCTTCCTGACGCCCAAGGAGAAGACGTGGTGGCTGGCATTAGAACGCCTTATCCTATAAATGAAAAAGGAAAAACAGAATATAATAAAAAGTTCCCTTCTTTAGAAAAGCAATTTCCAAAAATATATAAAGAATTAGATTTATATCAAAGGAAATTAGAAAAACATTATTGCGATATGTTAGATATCGAATTTACCATTGAGGATGGAAGATTATGGATGTTGCAATGCCGAGTAGGAAAAAGAAATGGTGTTTCAACAGTGAAGATGGCAGTGGATATGCTAAATGAAAAACTTATTTCCCAAAAAGAAGCAGTTCTCCGGGTTAGTCCCGAACAACTTAATGAGCTTCTTCATCCTTTGATTGACCCTAAAAAAGAAAAAGAGGCAAACTTGATTACTTCCGGTCTTCCAGCCGGGCCGGGCGCAGCAGTAGGTCAGGTTGTTTTTACTGCCGAAGATGCTGTGGCTTGGTTGGAAAACGGTAAACCAACAATTTTAGTTCGAGAAGAAACAAATCCGGAGGATATTGAAGGGATGCGAGCAGCAGTTGGAATTTTAACTGCCAGAGGAGGAATGACTTCTCATGCCGCCTTGGTTGCCCGGGGTTGGGGAAAGTGTTGTATTGTTGGAGCTGGCGCTTTGGAAATTGATTATAAAAATAAAATCTTAAACATAGAAAAACTGATTATTAAAGAAGGTGATTGGCTGACTTTAAATGGTACTAAGGGTTATGTTTATCTTGGGAAGCTTCCTTTAATTGATTCGGTGAAACAAAATCCATATTTTGGAAAATTTATGAAAATCTGTGATAGTTTAAGAAAACTAAAAGTTAGAACAAATGCCGATACGCCAAAAGACGCTCGAAAAGCCAGAGATTTTGGGGTAGAGGGAATTGGTTTATTTCGGATTGAACATATGTTTTATGGCGAGAATTCAGAAAAGCCGTTATTTTTGATGAGAAAAATGATTATGGCTGAATCAGAGGAGGAAAGAATAAAAGTTTTAGAAGAACTTTATCCCTATGTAAAAGAAAATATTAAAGAAACATTGAAAGTAATGAAAGATTTGCCAGTAACAATAAGATTAATTGACCCGCCTCTTCATGAGTTTGTTCCGAAAAATGAAAAAGAATGCCAGAAATTGATAAAAGAACTGGGCATCAGCAGAGAAAAATTTGAAAAAAGAGCAGAATTTTTGGCGGAAGTTAATCCCATGATGGGTCATCGCGGAGTAAGATTAGGAATTTCTTATCCGGAATTAACAAGATATCAGACGAGAGCAATTTTTGAGGCAGCAGTGGAATTGATAAAGAGGGGAATAAAAGTTTTTCCGGAGATAATGATACCGGTTGTTGCTTTTGGAACTGAAATTTTGGATCAAAAGAAAATTATAGAAGAGGTTTATCGTCAAACAATTAAAAAATTTAAAATAAAAGAAAAACAATTGTTGCTTAATATTGGCACAATGATAGAAATTCCCAGGGCTTGTTTGGTTGCTGACCAATTGGCTAAAATATGCGACTTTTTCTCATTTGGAACGAACGATTTAACCCAGATGGGGCTTGGTTTTTCCAGAGATGATGCCGGAGAATTTTTGCCAACTTATTTTAAAAAAGCAATAATTAAAATAGACCCTTTTCAATCTATTGACAAAACTGGCCTTGGCGAGTTAATAAAAATAGGAATTAAAAAAGGCAGAGAAACAAACCCAAATTTAAAAATCGGAATTTGCGGTGAACATGGCGGTGATGCAGAATCAGTGAAATTTTGTCATGAGATAGGAATGAATTATGTTTCTTGCTCTCCTTATCGTGTTCCGATTGCTAAATTAGCACTTGCCCAAGCAGTGGTAGAAAATTATGGAGGTAAAAGAAGCGATTAAAAAAAGAAGAAGCGTTAGGGCGTATAAACCAACTTTAGTTCCTGAAGAAAAATTAAAAATAATTCTTGAGGCAGCGAGATTAGCTCCTTCGGCTCATAATAATCAGGAGTGGAAATTTATTGTGGTGAAAGACGAGAAAAAAAATAGAAGAAATAATTTGCGAAGAAGAATTTTTTTAAAGAATAAAAAGAGGGTAAGTCCGCTGAGAGCGAGATTACCCTCTATTTATTTTTACTTCCAAAAATTATTTCTGATTTCTGACAAGTATTTCTAATTTTTTAATTCGATGCGCTCTTAATTGCTCCGAAAATTTTTTTCGATTTTCAGCAATTAAGTACGCATGAATTATGCTCCACAGAGGTGGCATACTTGGATTCGCCTTTATCACTGTGTGGGCTCCATTTTTAAAAAACATCCATTCGCTAATTTGGTCTCCAGTTGTTTCTACTCCGATTTTGAATGACACTTTTTCTTCTTGCATATCCGTCATATCTTTACTTACTAAAATTATATCACTTTTATCTTTTCTCTTTAAATTTTTCAAGAGTTCATTTAAAGAAGAATAGTAAAAGGAAAAATTTTTTACATCTTTTATAAATAAATATGACAAAAAATTTTCCTTGCCTATTCCGTCCTTGGGTAAATACTGGGTTATTCCACGAATTTTGTCTACTTCAACCACACTTTTTTCAAATTTTTCTATCCCAGTTAATCTTTCTCCGTAAACAATAATGTTCTCAGATATTTCTGACATTTCTCCTCCTTATTTCTTTCTTTTTTTTGATTCCTAGAAAACTTAAATTCATCACCACCTTTCCTATTAAATTTTTAAACAACAAACATAGTTATATTTTACTTATATTGTTAAATTTGTCAACCCCGTTAGAGATAAGCCGCTCCAAGCGGCTGCCGCCGTGCCGAAAGCAGAGCGGATTTCTAACGGGGTCAACCTTTTAAAACAAGTTGTGGAAAATTCATCCCTGTTATATAATTTTAATGTATGTCTCTTTCAGTGGGTATTGTTGGTCTTCCCAACGTTGGGAAATCAACTCTTTTTAAGGCCTTAACTAAAAATCCAGTTGCCATTTCTAATTATCCATTTTGTACAATTGAACCAAATGTTGGCATAGTTGAAGTTCCAGATGAGAGATTAGAAAAATTACAGTCAATTTCTCAAGCAGAAAAAATTATTCCGGCAATAATTAAATTTGTTGATATTGCCGGTTTAGTAAAAGGAGCAGCAAAAGGCGAGGGATTAGGCAATCAATTTTTAGCTCATATCAGGGAAGTTGACGCAATTTTACATATTGTTCGCTGTTTTAAAAGAGAAGATGTCAGCCATATAAATCAAATTATAAATCCAGAAAGAGATATTGAAATAATCAATTCTGAATTAATTCTAAAAGATTTGGAAACAATCGAGAAAAGATTAGAAAAAATAGCAAGCGATGTAAAAACAGAGAAAAAAGAGGCAATTGAGGAAGAAAAAATTTTAATTCAAATTAAAGAAAATTTGGAAAAGGGGAAACTGGCAATTTATTTTTCTTCGCCTTCTCATCTATTTCTTCTCACTGCCAAACCCCAAATTTATCTTTTAAACGGGAAGGAAAAAGAAGCGCCGAATGAATTAAAAGAAAAATTAGAAAGAGAAAAACAAAATTATTTAATAATAGATTTACAAGAAGAATTAGATATTTCAGAACTAAATGAAGAAGAGAGAAGAGAATTTAATTTAAAAGAATCGAAATTAAATATTTTAATTGAAAAATGTTACAATATACTAAATCTGATAACTTTTTTTACAATAGTTGGGAAAGAAGAAACACGAGCTTGGCCAATTAAAAAAGGAACAAAGATTATTGAAGCAGCTGAGCTTATCCATAGCGATTTTGCCGAGAAATTTATTTTAGCTGAAGTAATTAATTTTGAAGATTTAATTAAAAGTGGCGGTTGGAAAGAATGTCAGGAAAAAGGAATGTTAAAAACTGTGGGAAGAGATGAGCTTTTAAAAAATGGCGATATTGTAGAAATAAAACATCACTAATTAAAATATGTATTTCTCAATTTTATTAGCGGGATTTTTGGGAGGTGTAGTTAGGGGATTAGTTGGGTTTATTAAACATCAATTCTCCTATAAAAATGTTCCTTTCAAACTTCCTTATTTTTTAGGCATGGCTTTTCTTTCCGGCCTTATTGGTTTGGTAGCAGCAGTTGCTGTAAGGGAAATTGGTTTTACTTATCAGGGATTTTTCACTCCCGGTTTAAGTTTTATTATCGGTTATGCCGGCGGTGATTTTATAGAAAACATTTTTAAAATCATTATTAAAAAATCCTCAATTTACCCCGTAGAAAATACCAAAGAAAAATGATTCGCTCAGACACTGGGAAATTCAGTTCGCTTTGCTCACGAATTTCCCGCGCTCTGCGGAGCGCCTCGCTAACTCGTAATAAATCAATAATTTAATAATTTATAGATTATGTTAATAGAATCTTTAATTACAGAAGGTTGGTTAAAAACACCAAGAATAATTGAGGCATTTAAAAAAATTAAAAGAGCAGATTTTTTGCCTGCCTGCGCAGGCGGGCCAGAAGGAATGAAAAATTTAGCTGAACTAAATGAGGCCTTGGCAATTGGTTATAGTCAAACTATCTCTCAACCATTGGTGGTTGCTTTTATGTTAGAACTCCTCCAACCAGAAGCAGGGGAAAGAATTTTAGATATTGGTTCCGGTTCAGGATGGACAAGCGCCCTTTTGGCTGAGATAGTAGGTCAAAAAGGAAAAGTGATCGCCATTGAAATAATTCCAGAGTTGCTGGATTTTGGGGAGAAAAATGTTGCCAAATATAATTTTATAGAAAAGGGGATTGTCCAATTCATTTGTGCCGATGGTTCAGAAGGGTATGAGAAAGAAGCGCCGTTTAATAATATTTTAGCTTCAGCTTCAGCTCAAATTTTGCCTTCTGCCTGGAAAAAACAATTAAAAATCAAAGGCAGAATTGTTACTCCTATAGGTTCTTCAATTTGGTTGTTTGTTAAAAAAAGTGAAACCGAATTTGAGGAAATTGAATATCCCGGTTTTGCTTTCGTTCCCTTGGTAATAAATAAGAAATGAAAAAGTATTTTATTTTTTTAATATTTTTTTTAATTATTGTTTTAGGGTTTTTTCTTTTTGGCATTTATTTGCCAAAAGATAAAAAAATAATTGAAGAGAAAATTTTTGTAGTTGAAAAAGGGCAGAATCTTCTTCAAATTGCTGCCAATTTAGAAAATCAAAATTTAATCAAGAGTAGATGGTTTTTTAATTTTTATGTAGTTTTAAAAAACAGCCAAAACAAACTTCAAACCGGAGAATATTATTTAAGCCCTTCGATGAATGTTGCTGAAGTTGCTAATAAAATTATTTCCGGCGGGGTAATCAAAGAAAGAATTACTATTATTGAAGGTTGGAATTTAAGAGATATCGGTTTTTATTTAGAAGGAAAGGGAATGTTTCAAGCCGAAGAATTATGGGAATTAGCTGGATTCCCGGCAGTTAATTATTTAAAAGCCGAAGATTTGCCAGTTCCAAAAGATTTCTCAAATGAATTCGATTTTTTAAAAGATAAGCCAAAATATATTGGGTTAGAAGGTTATTTATTCCCAGATACTTATTATATTAAAAAGCAAGAAACACTTGAAAATATTATCAGAAAGATGCTTAGTAATTTTGATAAAAAACTCAATTCCGATTTAAGAAAAGAAATTAAAAAACAAGCAAAAACAATTTTCGAAGTAATAACAATGGCTTCATTATTGGAAAAAGAAGTTAAAAGTTTTGAAGAGAGAAAATTAGTAGCAGGAATTTTATGGAAAAGATTAAAAGGTAATGTTCCTTTACAGGTAGATGCTACAATTAGCTACATTACCGGAAAAAAGACGACAAAAATTTCAAAAGAAGAAACTCAAATCGATTCACCATTTAATACTTATAAATATAAAGGATTGCCCCTAGGTCCGATTTGTAATCCTTCTCTTGACAGTATTATCGCTTCCCTTTATCCTGAAAATAGTGAATATTGGTATTATTTATCAACACCCGATGGAAAAACAATTTTTAGCAAGACCTTGGAAGAACATAATATTGCTAAAACAAAATATTAAAATATTTAAAATCTATGGGAAAACCGTTGAGTAATAAAAAAATTGCGATGATTATTGCTTTTATTGATTTTCGAGATGAAGAATATTTTATTCCTAAAACAGTATTAGAAAGCGAAGGGGCAAATATCGTTACGGCAAGTTCTAAAAAAGGTCAAGCAATCGGCGCTTACGGCGGGGTAGTGGATGTTGATGTAACATTGGATGATTTAAAAGTTTCTGATTTTGACGCAATAATCTTTGTTGGGGGCAGTGGGGCGGCAAAATATATTGACGATGAAAAAGCGCATAAAATAGCTCAAGAAGCAGTAAATGAAAATAAGATTTTAGGAGCAATTTGTATTGCCCCGGCAATTCTGGCGAAAGCCGGAGTTTTAAATAATAAAAAAGCTACTGTTTGGTCAAACAATTTAGATAAAAGCGCGGTAAAAATTTTGAAAGAGGAAGGAGTAAATTATCAAGATGAACCAGTGGTTGTTGACGATAAAATTATTACTGCCAACGGTCCCTTAGCAGCGAGAAAATTTGCTGAGGTATTGACAAATCTTTTAAAATAGATTATTTAATATATATCCACAGAAAGCAGGTTCCGCTTACAGCGGAATAAATCCTGCCCAGGAGAATAATATTTTATCTGTGGATTTCCACAGATTTTTTTATGCCTAAAACAAAATTAGAAAAAAAGAAAATCATTGATGATTTAAAAGAAAAAATAACCAAACAAAAATCAATTGTTTTAGTTGATTTTACCGGTTTAAGCTCAAAACCCCTTTTCCATTTAAGAGAGGAACTTAAGGATTCCAATTGTCTTTTTCAAGTAATAAAAAAGACACTGCTTTTTAAAGTTTTAGAAGAAGGCGGAAATAAACTTCCTTTTATAGAAAATATTAAAAAAGTAAAAGGCCAATTGGCTTTAATTTTTGGTTTTCAAGACGAAATTTTACCAGCAAAAATTGCTTATCAAAATTCCTTAAAAAATGAGAAATTAAGAATTTTAGGCGGAGTTTTCGAAAATAATTTTTTAACAATTGAGAAAGTAGTTGAGTTGGCTCAATTGCCAACCAAAGAAGAGCTTTTCGGAAAATTAGCAGGAAGTTTACAAAACACTATTTCCAGTTTTGTAAATCTTTTGAAATTTAATCTTAAAGGTCTGATTTATACACTTAATTCAATAAAAAAATAATTATGGCAGAGAAAAAAGAAGAAAAAATAGAAATACCAGAAAAGTTTAAGGATCTTGTGGAGAAAATTGAGAAGATGACAGTATTGGATTTAGCTGAGTTGGTTAAAATATTGGAGAAAAAATTTGGTGTCTCGGCCGCTCCAACAGTAGTTGCCCAAACACCCGCAGCAGCAGTTTCTCCTGTTGAAGAAAAAACTTCATTTAATGCGCTATTAAAAGAAGTTGGAGCTAAGAAAATTGAGGTAATAAAAGTGGTAAGAGATATTACCGGTAAAGGATTAAAAGAGGCAAAAGATTTAGTTGACGCAGCCGATAAAGAACCTCAAACAATTAAAGAAGATGTAAAAAAAGAAGAAGCAGAAGAAATAAAAAAGAAACTTGAAGCTGCTGGCGCTAAAGTAGAACTGAAATAAATTATTATCCTTGACAAAACAAGATAGCAGTGTTATTAAATTAGTAATACTGCTATTTTGTTTCAAAACGAAGTTTATAGCGTAGCGAAGCGGAGCGTTAAAAACGAAGTTTATAGCGTAGCGAAGTGAAGCGTTCAAATTCCGAAGGAGGTGGTTAGTATGTACTTTAAAAATATTTATGATAATAAGATTGAAAAAATGAGATTAGAAAGAGAAATTGAAGGATTAAGATTTGTTGAATTTCTAAAGGAATTAAAAGATAATTTAGAAAAAACCTACGATGAAATTTCAACATTAAAGGGTTCTGATTTAAGCGTTAGAATAGTAAAGACAGAAAGAATCAAGCAAAGAATTTTAGAATTAAAAAAGGAGGTTAGTAATTTGGAAAGAAAGCTTAAATACTAAACTAATTTGGCTTGACATAATAAAGAAATTGTGATATACTTCTAAACAGAAATTTAAAAATTTAAAAAAAGAAAGGGAGGTGGTAAAAGTGAAAAAAGAAACTCTGAAAGAATTTGTCGCGGCAATCCGAACATTTGCCGCAGCAGTAGTTTTTATAGGCTTCATAGCGCTGAATATTGTGATTTGGTATCCAGTGCTAAGTGATTTACCGGAAAAGATTAAGATAGGGAATAGGTTACTGCCAAGGGCAGTATATGGGTACAGCTTGGTAGTCCAGACATTTCTAGTGGCGGTAATAGCTTTTTGGTTGATATGGCCAAAGGAGAAAGGAGGATAAAATGAAAAAGATTTTGATTTTACTTGTAGCTAGTTGTCTGTTGTCAGGGATGTCAGGGACAGTTTTGGCTGGTGGGACTGAAGAACAAGTATTGAAGTCCCGTACAGCGGTGGTAAAAACCCAACAAAGTTTGTTGGGTCTGGAATTAAGATTAATTCAGGCCGACATCGGCTTGAAAGAAAGAAACAAGATAAAAATTGGGGCAGAAATTCATACCCTTTCTTCCAGAGTTGGCGTTATTAAGACCAAACAAGGTCTCAAAGACGCCAAACTTGGTTTGGAAACGCTCCGAACTAAGTTGGAGAACTTGGAAGCTCAATACAATCAAGTTGATGAAGACTTACGAGAACTGCGTAGGAAAGAAAGGCAGTATCTTGCGAAGTTAAGTCAACTTGAGGAAGAGCTTTCAGCCATGAAAATTCAAGATTGGTTGGAAGAAACGGGAAGTGGTTTCGGTCTCGGTCTAGGTGTCGTAGACGGCAAATTCGTCTGTGATATTCGAGGGAAGATCGAGAAGTTGGTCATCTATTACGAGATAGATGGCCAAAAAGATGAGAAGACCACTTCTTATTGGATAGGAGCTACCTATCCAATATGGAAATTTCTTAATGTAAGTTTTCTAGTCGGACTCCAGACAGGAAATTTCCAAAATTACAATCCCACAGTAGGGATTGCATATCATGCCGGGAAATTTTTTTTAGAAGGTAGGTATGGGTTTCAAATAGGGCTACATCCCGAATCTTGGGGGGTGGCCGGAGGAATTTATTTTTAATCCTCCTCCTCCTCGGAAAATAAAAGGGTAGTCAATGTTTTGAAACAATATGTTTTAAAACTTGACTGCCCTTTTTGCTTATCTAAAAATTAAATAACCTAAGATTAAAAGAATAATTAAAATCAAAAGAGAAATTAATGTTCGCTTTAATTTTGTATTAATTTTAGGAAAAGAAATTTTTGGAAAAGTAAAAATTTTTTTAACAAAAGAGGAAACAATGATTAAAAAACAAAAACCGGAATTTTTTTTGAATAACCTCTTTTTCTTTTTGAAAATCTTTTTAACTTCAGATTTTTTTGCGCTCATTAACTCTCCAAAAATATTTTCTTTTTCAAAGAGGTCAATAATTTCTTTATTTAAAATTAAAATTTTATCGTTTTCCTCTAATTTCCCAACAACAATGTGTTGGAAAAGTTGTCTTGTTTCTTCAGTTTCAATTGATTTTCCAGTATCCAAAATTTGATTATTTTTCAAAAGAAATATTTTGATATCGCCTATTTTTGTAAAATTTAGAGAAAAATTTTGGTTAATAGTTAAAACAGCAAAATTTAAATTTCCTAATAAACTTAAATTATTTTTTATTTGCGAACTAAGAAACTCATTCGCTTTTCCCAGCGCTTTTTGTAAGTTTTTTCCAGCTCCCTGAGGAGGAGTGTCATTTTCTATCGGCCTATAATATTCTTTTTTTATAATATTGGCTAAATTGGATAATAAATAAGGATTTTTGGACAGAGAACCTTTTAATTCTCCAGCCATATAAAGATTGCCTAATTTTTCTTTATTTTTCTTTGTTTCAAAACAGAAGGTTTCATAATTCACCTCTCGCTTCGTTTTAACGCTACGCTCCGCTTCGCTATAAACTCCGCTTCGCTTCGTTTTTGGATTAAAATAAAATTCAAAGAATTCCATTCTTTTATTATATCCTAAAAGATGATAAAATTTAAATGATAAGTCGCCCAGGGAGAGCGCTTCGCCCTTTTATGCGCGTATAGCTCAGTGGCAGAGCGTCCGCTTCACATGCGGAAGGTCGTTGGTTCAAATCCAACTACGCGCACAACAAAAAGGGCGGAAAAGGTCGTATTTTAATTCTAATCTTTTATGATAAAAAAAATTATTGGTTGGGCTCTCCTTTTTTTAGGAGTTGCCATAATAGTTTGGAGTCTTTGGTCATCTGTGAATATTTTTACCGGGAAAAAACTTGCTCCCGAAATTTTCAAATCTTCTCAGCAAGAAACCCAATCAGAAGCTCCAAAAGACGCATCATCTCAAAAGAAATCTTTATCTCAGGAACAACTCCAGCAGCAAGCCCAGCAGGAAATGCAAAAGGGTATCGTTGAAGGGTTGGGGAAAATGTTACCAATTGACGCTTTAACAAAATTCTTTAACTTGGGCGCCTGGTTAATCCTGGTCTGGATATTGATAATGGGAGGAGGTAAAATATCAGGTATAGGAATCCAACTTTTAAAAACTAATTAAGATAAATAAGCTAACTAAGTGATAAGTATGGAGGCAAGCGCAAAACAAAACATAATATTAAGTTGGCTAATTTGGCATTTTTTTGAAACGCCAAAAGGAATTTTAAATGCTTTCAAAAATTTTTTAATTTTTAATTTTAATTATTTCTCGATTCCTTTTCATTTTAAAACTCTTTTCTCTCACTGGCGAAGATATAAAGAACTTTATGGGAAAAGCATAGTTGATATAAAACAAAATTTTAAAGCCCTGACTTTTAATTTGATTTCTCGAGTTTTGGGCGCGATTGTAAGATTAGTAACAATTTTAGTCGGTTTAGCAGTAGAAGTTTTTATTTTTATTATTGGGCTCCTCATTTTCATTGGTTGGCTTTTATTGCCGATTTTTTTAATAATTCTAATATGGTTTTTGATTTAAAAAAAACAGCTATTTTTCAGGCAATTAAATTAGAAAAGAATCCAATTTTTTACTTAAGGAACTTTTGGAAAATTTTATTTTTAATTTTAACCCTCGTTTCTTTTAGCAGTATAATTTTAGATTTACCCTATTTTAAAACGAACGTTTTCGTTTTATTTTTAATTCTTTTTATCTTCTTTGCCGAATTTAATTTCTTTTTTGATTCCAGATTAAAAAATCCAAGATTAAAACGAAGAGCGTTCAAATGTAAACTTTCGGAAGCAGCTTTGAATCCGGAAAAATTTAATCTCGCCTCTTTTTTAGATTACGAAGCAGCTTCTCTTATTTATCAATCGTTAACGAAAAAGCCCACTGTTCACACACAGCAAAATTTATTTTACACTCTGTTAGTTTCCAAGAATAAAGAAATAAATTTTATTTTTAATCGCGCCTTATTGGACATATTCCGCTTGCGGAATAAAGAATTAAAAAAAATTCAAAAAAAAGAAACTTTTGACCTTAACCAGCTCATTTTAAATTCGCTTAAAATCGCTAATCAAAGGAATAAAGAGAAAATTGGAATAGGGGATATTTTAATTGCCTTAGCAGAAATTGATTCGTTCTTTAAAAAACTTTTAATTGAGAAAAATTTAAAAAAAGAAGATATAGAAAATTTAGCTTTTTGGTTTGAAAGAATAAATGAAAAAATTGAAAAAAGAAAAAGATTTTGGGAATATGAAAATTTAGTTAAAAAGGGTTCAATTGGCCGCGATTGGGCAAGCGGCTATACGCTTACATTGGATAAATTTTCAATTGATTTAAGAGAACAAATTATTAAAAAAATCGGCATTAGACAATTCACTGGTCATCAACCGCAAATAAATCAATTAGAACGGATTTTACAGCGTGAAGAGCTTAATAATGCGTTATTAATTGGCAGACCGGGAAGCGGGAGAAAAGCAGTTATTGACGAATTAGTTCAGAAAGCATATCTTGGGCAAAGTACCTCAAAAATAAATTATAAAAGATTTTTAGAACTGGATATCAGTTTTCTCGTTAGCCAAATTGGATCGATTGAAGAGATAGAAGAGGTACTGGAAATGTGTTTTAAGGAAGCGGTTCAGGCAGGGAATATTATATTAATTATTAATAACTTTGAAAACTTTATGATTGAAGAGATAAAACCGGGGAAAATTGATATTTCTGGAATATTGGCTCGTTATTTAGAATTAGCTTCCTTTCAACTTATTGCTACCAGTGCCTATGAAGGACTTCATACAATTATTGAACGAAAGCCGGCAATTTTAAATCTTTTTGAGAAAGTAGAAATTAGCGAAATTTCAGAGAAAGAAACTTTAGAATTTTTAGAAAACTTCGTACCATTTTTTGAACAAAAGTATAAGAAATTTATCAGTTATCAAGCTTTAAGAGAGATTATAAATCTTGCATCGCGTTATTTAGCTAATTTTCCTTTTCCGAAAAAAGCTTTTGATATTTTAGATGAAGTAATGGTTTATACTGCTCAAAGGAAAAAATCTTACCTTGTTTTACCGGAACATATTCAACACATCGTATCGCAAAAAACTCAAATTCCAATTGGAGAGGTTGAATCTAAAGAAAAAGAAATCCTTCTTAATTTAGAAAATTTAATTCACCAAAGAATCATTAATCAAGAAGAGGCGGTGAGTGAAATTGCAATGGCGTTAAGACGAGCCAGGGCAGAAATTGAGCTCAGTAAAAAACCAATGGGAGTGTTCTTATTTTTGGGGCCCACAGGCGTTGGTAAAACTGAAACAGCCAAAGCCCTCGCTCAGATTTATTTTGGCAAAGAAGAAAAAATGATAAGATTGGATATGTCTGAATTCCAACGTATAGAAGATATTAAAAGATTAATTGGAGAAGGGAAAATAGAAGGGCTTTTGACAACTCCGGTAAGAGAGAATCCGTTTTCTTTAATTTTATTTGATGAGATTGAAAAAGCTCATAAAGATATTTTAAATTTATTTTTACAAGTTTTTGATGAAGGTCATCTCACCGATGGTCAGGGCCAAAAAATTGATTTTAGGAACACGATAATTATTGGCACCTCTAATGCTGGTTCCGAGATTATCCGCAGAGATATTGAAAAAAACAAGCAATTGGACATTTTAAAAGAAGAACTTTTAGATTATCTTTTTAAAGAAAATATTTTTCGACCGGAATTTATTAATCGGTTTGACGCGGTGATTGTTTTTAAACCCCTAACCAAAGAAAATTTTTTAGCTATTTGCCAACTTTTATTATCTAAATTAAAAACAAACCTATCAGACAAAGGAATTGAATTTGAAATTACTCCTGAATTGAAAGAAAAAATAGTAGAACTTAGTTATTCTCCGGTTTTTGGCGCAAGAGAAACGAGAAGAGTGATTCAGAACAAATTAGGAGACACCTTGGCAACAGCAATTTTATCTGGTAAACTAAAAAGAGGCGATAAAATAAAAGTTACTCCAACTAAATTTGAAATAATTAAATTAGAGCGCTAACGCTATTATGAATAAAATATTAAATCTTAAATTTTTAATAATTGCCGGAAGTATTTTTTTAGGAACATTAGTTGTTTTGCTTACTACCGGCATTTATAATCCTTCTTGGAATCCTTTTACCTTTGCCAGCCAGAGAAATTTAAATAAAGCAATTGGTAAAATGACAACCTTGGATAATTTGAAAACCCAAGGTAATGTTTGGGTAGAGGTTACAACTGTTGATAAAGAGAAAAAACCAATAACTTTAAATTTTTCTTTTAATCCTAGTGTTTCGGCTGATTTTAAAAATAAAAAGGGGTTATCAGATTTTAACTTGACCGGTGAAATCGGAGGGTTATCTGTTTCTTTTGATGGAGAAATAAGATTGGTTAATGATGAATTTTATTTTCAAATAAAGAATTTGAGCGTTTTGCTTTCCTATATGGGTATGGGGAAATTTCAAGATAAGTGGATAAAACTCAGTTCTACTTCAACCCCAGCTGAAGGAGAAAAAAATCAAGGGAAGGAAAAAATAAAAGAATTTTTTAAAGAGGTAATGAATGAGTTAAAAAGAAAAGAAATTATCAAAGTAAAAAGAAATTTAGGCGAGGAAAAAGTTGACGGAATACAATGTTCTCATTATTTAGTTATTTTAGATAATAAAAATTTAAAAGATATTGCTCTTTTATCTTTGGGAAAAGTAAAAGATTTTCTTTCTGAAGAAGAAAAGAAAGAATATGAAGAAAAATTAAAAGGAGTAGAAAAAGATTTACCTCAAAAATTCGATGAATTCTCTCAAAAATTTGGAGAGATAAGTTTTGAAATATGGATTGATAAGGAATCTCGCGTAAAAAAGATAAAAGGTGAAAAAGAAATTGACTTAACTAAATTGATTGAAGGAAAAGAAGGAAAAATAAAAATAGGATTAGATTTTAATTTATTTGATTTTGACAAGGAAGTAAAAGTGGAAATTCCGAAAGATTCTATTCCTTTGGAAGATATTATTCCAAAGGAAACGCTTAAATCCTCCACCTCCGAATTAATAGAAAGTCAAATAAAGTAAGAAAGAGAATTATCTCACCTCGTCCTCCCCCATCAGCGGGGGTTGATTTTTTATTAAAAAAGTGGTATAATTTGGCATACATTGATGAAAAAATTTGTTTTACAACTTCAAAGAATTTTTATTCCTTGTAAAGAAAATAACTATCGACCAAAGTTTTTAGATAGTAAATTTTTGATTTATTATTTTATTTTTTTATTTATTTTAAAATTTATCAGCTTTTCCTCTCTTTTTATTTTGCCAAAAAGTGTTTATTTTGCCGATATTACTAAAACAAGATTAGTTGAACTGACCAATAAGACGCGAGAAACTTTAGGTCTTCAATCTCTTAAGGTAAATCCGCTATTGGAAAAAGCCGCTGAGCTTAAAGCTCAAGATATGTTTTCAAAAGGTTATTTTAGTCATTATAGTCCAACCGGCATTAGTCCTTGGTATTGGATTAAATTGGCAGATTATAATTATCGCTCAGCCGGCGAAAATCTTGCCATTGGATTTTTAGATTCAAATGAAGTGGTCAATGCCTGGGAAGATTCGCCGTCTCACCGGGAAAATATACTAAATTCAAATTATTCAGAAATTGGTATTGCTGTGGTAAAAGGAGAATTTTTAGGAAATAAAACTTATGTTGTGGTTCAAATGTTTGCTTCCCCAAAAATTAAACAAGAAACAATTTTTGAAGAAGAAAAAACAACTACTTCTCAAACAATTACAGGAACAACTATAACTTTAGAAAGTACAACAAGTTCAACTACTTCGTCAGAAATAGCTGGGATTTCTTCTCTACCAGAAGAAAATATTAATAAAGATTTAAAATTTAATTTTTATAAATTTTTAGCGATTGATTACGATGATTTGTTGAGAAAGATTATTTTTTATTCATTGATAATTATTGCGGCTGCGTTAATTATAAATATATTCGTTAAATTTAACATTCAATATCCAGATTTAATCATAAAAGCGGTTGCCGTTATCATTTTGCTTTGTGTCTTTAATTATTTTGATAAATTTTCAATGCTTCAGTTAATTTCCCATAATTTTATGATTTAATAAAGATTCGCTCGGCAGGTTGATTCGCTCGGCACCTTGCCTCAGGGAGCACGCAGTCGGCTCAAGTAGTAAGAAAAAGTTAATTGATCGCCGCTGCTATTGCTCGTCCCGCCTTACAAGTTTAAAAGCTCATATATAGTTTTTCTTGGGCGGGACTGCGCAATGCACCCTTCGGCAAGGATGCCTCGCTTCTTTTATATCCTGCCTCGCTCATTTTATATTTTGACGTTTTTGTTGTTTCGTTTTTGGTAATATGAAAGTTTTTTTAAGCAAACAATTAAAATATTTTATTTTTATTTTCGTAGCTATATTTATAGTGAATTTTTTAGTTGTAAATTGGAAGGATTTTTATTGGATTTTTAATCAGAAAGCCGTTTTCCCCTTATTGGTCAATAGCGTAGCAAAGCTTGAAAACAATCAAGAGTTAGAAAATACTATTGAAATTCCTTCTCTTGGGATTGAAGCCCCTATTATTTTTCCTAAAACTAATACTATTGACGAAATTGAAAGTTCTCTTAAAAAAGGAGTTGTTCATTTTCCTTTATCAGTTTTGCCGGGAGAAAATGGAATGACAGTTATTGTGGGCCACAGTGCGCCGCCAAATTGGCCAAAAATAAATTACGATGGGGTTTTTAGCCGACTTAATGATTTGAAGAATGGCGATGAAATTTTTGTTTGGTTTAATAATCATAAATATATTTATAAAGTTAAAGAAAAATACATTCTTAAACGAGGAGAAAGCATTTCTGATGAATCTATGAATTCAAAATCAATTTTAGCGTTGGTTAGCTGTTGGCCGCCGGGTAAAGATTATCAGAGAATGCTTGTCAGAGCGGAATTAAAAAACTAAAATATACTTGACAATTTGTCAAGTATGTGATAATATTGTGCTATCTTTAAAAATTAAATAAAGGGGGTTAAAGATGAAAAAAATAATTTCTGGTTTTTTAATTTTTTCTTTTTTAACTTCTAATTCCTTTGCCATTACTGGCAAAGGAATAGAAGTGGAGCTGGAGCTGGTACAAGAGAAAGCTTCACAAAAAGTTGAAAAAAAGAAAAAATCGGTGGTGACACTGACGGCACCTGTGATCATGGAAAAAGAAACGAAACCACCTCCTATTATGGTAGAGAAAGTGGTGAAGGAAGTTATAAAAGACGAATCGAAACCGGTGGAACTAATTTCGCCGGTGGTCAAAAAGAAAAAAGATA
>Ga0210016_1001107_pt1 | contig 24807 bp, 22 predicted proteins | sample CryGeyCG2014_300_FD_185454 | JGI IMG/M metagenome (GOLD analysis project Ga0210016, IMG submission 185454) | Groundwater microbial communities from aquifer - Crystal Geyser CG02_land_8/20/14_3.00 (SPAdes) (version 2) | ecosystem: Environmental > Aquatic > Deep subsurface > Groundwater | place...
TTCAGGATTCAGGATTCAGGATTCAGGATTCAGGATTCAGGATTCAGGATTCAGGGGCAGCATTGCTGAATCCTGAATCCCGAATCCTGCATCCTGCTTTAGTCGACCAAACCGCGCGCCTCGGCGATCTGGCTACGGTAGGCATCAAAGATCTTGCGCAGCGTATCGGGCATGGTGGTGGTCGGTTTCCAGCCCAGCTCTTCGCAGGTGTTGGTGATCTTCGGCACACGGTTCTGCACGTCTTGATAGCCTTTGCCGTAATACGCGGCGGAAGTGGTTTCGACGATCTTCACCTTCTTCGCGGACTCGCGGTATTCAGGATATTCGTTCGCCAGCTTCAGCATCATGTCGGCCAGGTCGCGGATGGCAAAATTGTTGGCCGGGTTGCCGATGTTGTAGATCTTGCCGGTGGCAATGCCGTCCTTGTTCTCGATGATCTTCATCATCGCGTCGATGCCGTCGTCGATGTAGGTGAACGCGCGTTTCTGATGGCCGCCATCGACCAGGCTGATGTTCTCGCCGCGGATGATATGGCCGAGGAACTGGGTCACCACACGCGAGCTACCTTCCTTCGGCGTATTGATCGAGTCCAGACCCGCGCCGATCCAGTTGAACGGGCGGAACAGCGTAAAGTTCAGGTTGTCCTGCATGCCGTAGCCCCAGATCACGCGGTCCATCAGCTGCTTGGAGGTGGAGTAGATCCAGCGCGGCTTGTTGATCGGGCCGCAGATCAGCTCGGAATTCTCCGGATCGAATTCTTCGTCATGGCACATGCCGTACACTTCTGAAGTCGAGGGAAACATCAGGTGTTTCTTGTATTTCACCGCCGCGCGCACGATCGGCAGGTTGGCCTCAAAGTCCAGCTCGAACACGCGCAGCGGCGCCTTGACGTAAGTGGCCGGGGTGGCGATGGCGACCAGCGGCAGGATCACGTCGCACTTCTTGACGTGGTACTCGACCCATTCCCTGTTGATGGTGATGTCGCCCTCAAAGTAGTGGAAGCGCGGCTGGCCGATCAGGTCAGAGATGCGGTCGCTGCTCATGTCCATGCCATAGACCTCCCAATCTGTGGTGGCGAGGATGCGGTTGGACAGATGGTGACCGATGAAACCGTTCACACCCAGGATCAGTACTTTTTTCATTTTGATTTCCTTAACAATTAAACTCAAATTTTTCCGTGCCAAACTTTGCCGCAAACTCCGCCGCACTCATCTCGACGCCGTCCAGCTCAAAACGCACCACGCGCAGCACGCCGCTGGCGCAGATCGCGTACGCCTTGTCTTCCTTTATATAGAAGGCGGGCTGCTCTTTTCCCGCCGCCGTGCATTTTGTAACCAGCGTCTGCAAGATGCGCAGCGGCTTGCCCATGACCTGCGTCATCGCACCCGGATACGGCGGCGCCACGGCGCGTACCAGGTTGTGAATCTCCAGCGCCGATTGCGTCCAGTCGATGATGCCGTCTTCCGCCTTGCGCCCGCCGAAGTATGCGCCCCTGCTCAAATCCTGTTTGATCCGCGGCGCCTGTCCCGCCAGCAACGCCGGCAGCACGCTATTCAGCGCCATCTCCGCCGCCACGGTCACCTTCTGAAACACTTCATGCGCCGTGTCGTTGGGCAGGATCGGCACCGCCTGCTGCGCCACGATGTCGCCGTTGTCCGGCTTTTCGGTCATGTAGTGCAGGGTACTGCCCGTTTCCGTTTCGCCGCGGATTATCGCCCAATTCACCGGCACCCGTCCGCGGTATTTCGGCAACAGCGAGCCGTGCATGTTCAGCGCACCGTGCTGCGGAATGGCCAGCAGCGGCGCTTTCAGCATCTCGCGGTAATAGAACGAGAAGAAGAAATCCGGCTGCAAGGCCTGAATCTGCGCCACCACCTCCGGCGCGTTGGGGTTCTCCGGCGTGATGGTCGGGATGCCGTACAACTCGGCCAGCTGCTGCACGCTCTCGAACCAGATATTTTCTTGCGGATTGTCGCGATGGGTCACCACCAATTTGACATCCACGCCGTGTGCCAACAACACCGACAAACAGCGGTATCCAACATTGTGATAGGCGAAGACGATTGCCGAGGATTCGGGATTCAGGATCATGGATTCAGGCAACCCCCTTCATCATTTGTAACTTCTTCACTATTCATGAATGCGCCGCCGTGCTTTCAGTCATGATGTTGGGACCGCGAAGCTTCCGCAGCTCCGCTCTTAACTGAATCCTGAATCCTGAATCCTGAATCCTGCTGTTCAAGCACCGCCTCGATCAGATAGCGCGGACGGTGGCGCACCTGCTGGTAGATGCGCCCGATGTATTCACCCAAGAGTCCGATGCCGAACAGCGCGATGCCGATGAGGAAGAACATCAGCGCAAACAGGGTGAACAACCCTTCCGCTTCCGGACCGATCCACAGGCGGCGTATCACCAGAAACACGAAGAACACTCCCGAGAACACCGAGATCAGCATTCCCATCATGGAAAACATCTGCAAGGGCACCAGCGAAAAGCTGGTCATCAGGTCGAAGTTGAGGCGGATCAGGCTGTACATCGAGTACTTCGATTCGCCCGCCGCGCGCTCCTCGTGCCCCACCACCACCTCGGCAGGGTTGCGCGCGAAGCTGTAGGCCAGCGCAGGGATGAAGGTGCTGACTTCCTTGCAACTGTTGATCGCGTCGATGATGTTGCGGTCGTACGCGCGGAACATGCAGCCTTGGTCGGTCATCTTGATGCGGGTGATCTTTTCGCGCAGGCCGTTCATGGCGCGCGAGGCGACGTGGCGCCACCAGCTGTCGTTGCGCTGGCGGCGGATGGAACCGACGTAATCGTGGCCTTCGTCCATCTTCGCCAGCAGCAGGCCGGTATCTTCCGGCGGATTCTGCAAATCGGCATCCAGCGTCACGATGCGCTGACCACGGCATTGCTCAAAACCGGCCATGATTGCCATGTGCTGGCCAAAATTTCCGTTGAACAACACCACGCGCGTCACATCGGGGCGTTTCTGGAACTGCTCGCGCAGGATGGCAGCGGAACGGTCACGGCTGCCATCGTTGACGAACACGACCTCGTAGCCGATGCCGAGCTTGTCCAGCGCGGGATACAGGCGGTCGAACAGTGCCTGCAGGCCCTGCTCCTCGTTATAGACGGGGATGACGACGGAAAGTTGGGGGTTGCTCATAGGGGCGGCATTTTACCGCACAGCGGCGGAATGACGAAATGCCTAGATTGCCAGCAGCCTGCGCGCCAACAACGCCTGCATGTCACGCCGACCATCCACGATCAGATAAATGTACACGCGCTGTCCTATCACGCGGTAAATGACCCGATAGGGTTTGAAAAGCGATTGGCGATATTCGCGGATGCCCAACGCCAGCAATTCCTTGGGATACGCACCCCGTTCGGGGAATTGCCCCAGGCTATCAGCGACCTTCAGCAATTGATCCAAAACATGATTCGCATTTTCAGGAGAATCATATTCGGCGATGTAATCGTAAAGCGATTCGAGGTCTTTCTCCGCGCCTTCGGTGAGCAAAACCTCGTAGCTCACCTACTTCACCCCCTTGGCGCGCAAACGCTGCACCACATCGGCAATCGGCTTGGCCTTGCCCTGCTCGATTTCGTGATTACCCAGCGCCAACACTTTCAGCAACGCCAAGGTTTCCTGCGTTGACTCGAACGAAGCCACATCCTGCAGCACAGCTTTCGCCTCGCCGTTCTGGGTGATCACCATCGGCTGGCGATCTTCGTTCAGTTGGTACAGCACCTCGGCCGCATTGGCCTTGAGATAACTGATGGGTTTTATCTGTGATGAATAGCGCATAAAAGCCTCCGTTAATTCTGCCGGACTGAATATAGTTCTTTTATGGTCCTGCGGCAAGTTCATGCGCCCGGATCCGGGCAAAGGGCTGCTGCGATCACCCCAGCACTTCCCGCACCGCGCCAACCACCCGCTCGACATCCGCCTCGCCCATCTTCGGAAACAGCGGCAGGCTGACGATGCGCCGCCCCACGCTCTCGGCCACGGGGAACATGCCTTCCCGGAAGCCGCGCGCGCGGTACAGCTGAAACAGGTGGATGGGCGGGTAATGCACGCCACAGCCGATGTTGCGCGCTTTCATCTTCTCCATGAACTCGGCACGCACGGTGTTTTGCGGCAGCACGATCTGGAACATGTGCCAGTTGGTGTTCTCGAAGTCTTGAATCGGCAGCTGCGCGCCGGTCTGCCGCTCAAAATCCGCACCAAAGGTGGCGAAGTAATGCCGGACCAGCGCATGGCGACGGGCGGTGATGGTATCCAGTTGCTTCAGTTGATTGAGGCCGATGACAGCGGCGACGTCGGTCATATTGAATTTGCCGCCCAGCACATCGACTTCCATGCCGTCGAAGCCGCTGCGCGTCACGCCCTGCAGGCGATATTTTTCGGCGAGGCGCGCTTCGTCTTCGTTGTTCAACACCAGACAGCCGCCTTCGGTGGTGGTGAGGTTTTTGTTGGCCTGAAAGCTGAACGAGACGAGATCGCCGAACGAGCCGATCCGCTTGCCGTGCCACAGCGAACCGATGGCTTGCGCGGCGTCTTCGACCACGCGCAATTTGTGTTTGCTGGCGATGGCGTACAGCCGGTCGCGGTCCACCGGCAGGCCGGACAGATCGACCGGGATGATGGCGCGGGTACGCGGCGTGATGGCCGCTTCGACCTTGTCCAGATCGATGTTGCGCGTGACCGGGTCGATGTCGGCAAACACCGGTGTCGCGCCAACCTCAAGGATGACATTGGCGGTGGCCACCCAGGAGATGGGCGTGGTGATGACTTCGTCACCGGGACCGATACCCGCGATGCGCAAGGCGATCTCCATGGTGCAGGTGCCGGAGTTGAAAGTGCGCACCGGACGCCCGCCGAAAAAATCGGAAAGCTGTCGCTCGAACTCCAGCATCCTGGGGCCGGAAGTGATCCAGCCGGAGCGCAGCACCTCGCCGACGGCGGCGATGGCAGCCTCATCTATATGGGGTTTGGTAAATGGTAAAAAGGCATTCATATCATCTTCCTATGCCAGACAGCCGAAGCTAAAAAGATTTGCACGCGGAGGCCGCGGAGGAAAAATTTGTAATCGCACAGTTTCTCTCCGCGCACTCCGCACCTCCGCGTGAGAAATTTTTCATGCTCTGGAGATAATAATCACACCCAAAATAATAACGCCCATGCCGACCAGTTTGGTCACGCTGAAATCCTCCCCCAGCAGGTATTTGGCGGCGACGGCGTTTACCACGTAAGCCATCGACAGCATGGGAAAGGCGATGCTGACCGGCACGCGCGACAGCGCCAATATCCACACCACCACGCTGATGCCGTAGCAGAACAGGGCGGTGATGATGTGCCACTCGGTCGCCAGTTTCCAGCCGATGGGCATCACGTTGGCCGCGCTGAACTCGAAATGACCGATGACGTTGGTGCCCGCCTTCATCAAGATCTGCGCGGCGGCGTTCAGCATCACGCCGGCGAAGATCAGACTGAAACTGACGAAGTTCATGGCTTGATCACCACCACGAGCTGGTGGTCCCGGTAGATTTCTTTCATGTCCATTCCTTTGTCTTTCAAAATTTGCACGGCATACAGCGGCATGATGGCATATGCCTCGGCATCGGTTTTCCACTTGGCGGCCAGCGCATCGACCGTGGGCAGCCATTTGTGCGGTTCCTGCCCGATGCCGAACGCCATCTCGTCCTGAAAATCGACCAAGGTCAGCGTGCGCTTGAGATAGAACGGCAGCGTCTGCTCGTAGTGATAGACCGAATAGAACGGCACATCAGGCTTGATCTGCGGCGCGATCGCCTCGGCGATGAGATAAGCCGAGCGCTCGCGCGCAATGGTGTTGTAACCGGATGCGCCGATCTGCGTCGCCAACAACGAGGACAACGCCAGGATCACGATGGCGCCTGCCTTGTTGCCGCGCCGCAGGCCATGCAGCGCAGCCACCATACCGCCCACCCAGATCAGCATCGCCACCGTCAGCCATATCGCATACTCACCATACATCTCGGTCTGCACCGGCGTATCCGCAAAACGGTCGGTATTGACCACCACCCCCAACAGCGCGAGCAATACCGGCAGCAGCGGTGCGATCAGCCAGAAAGCGCGGCGCGCGTTCATCGCGGCAAGTTGTTTGCCCATCAGCAGCGCCAGCGCCGGGAACATCGGCAACAAATAGGACGGCAACTTGGAACTGGAAATCGTGAAGAAGAAATAAATGAACACCGCCCACACCAGCAGGAAACGTTCCGCGCTGAACGTGCGCGCCTCGGCCGAGCTGCCGCGCCAGGTGCGCAACAGCGCATCAAACATCAGCAGCGTCCACGGCAGCATGCCAAAGAGCAGCACCGGCACGAAATAGTGCCAAGGCTGGTAACGCCCGTGCACCTTGGTGGTGAAGCGCTCGAAGTGTTCGTGGATGAAGAAGAACTGGAAAAATTCCGGATTGGCGCGCATCACCAGCACGAACCACGGCGCGGCGACCAGCAGGAACATCAGTATTCCGCTGACCCAGTGCATGCGCAGCCAGATGCGCAAATCGCGATTGAGCACCGAATACAGGAACAGTGCCGCACCCGGCAGGATCACGCCCATCAGACCTTTGCTCAGCACCGCCAGTGCCATCGCTGCCCAGGCCAGCAGCATCCAATTTCGGCGTGACGCTGTCGCCGTTTCCTTTTGCGCCAGCAGCAGCGAAAAAATGCCGAGCGTGATGAAAAAGGTTACGCCCATGTCGAGCGTGTTGACGTGGGCCATCAGCGCGTACAGGCTGCTGCTGCCGAGGATCAGCGCCGCATAAAGTCCGGCCTCGCGCCCGAACAGGCGGGTGCCGGTGAACCACGCCAGCAGCACGCCGGCCAAGCCGGTCAGCGCTGCCCACAGGCGCGAAGTCCACTGCTGTTCGCCGAATACTTCATATGCAACGGCGGTCGCCCAGTATTGCAGCGGCGGCTTCTCGAAGTATTTCAAATCGTTCAGTCGCGGCGTGACCCAGTCGCCGCTAACCACCATCTCGCGCGGAATTTCGGCGTAGCGACCTTCGTCCGGCTTAATCAGCTTGCGGTATTCGAGATTGCCAAACCAGATGACGACGACTGCCAGGATGAGCAACCAAAGCGAGCGGCGGGAGAAAGCAGAATTCATCTTGACCGGGTGAAGAAGAGAATGGGCTCGAATTTTAACCTAAACCGGACAGGCCGGAATTGAAAAGGCTGGCGCGCGGGAGGCACGGAGGTCGCGGAGAAACAGGCTTCTTGTTTTCCTCCGCGTCTCCGCGCCTCCGCGTGAAAAATTCTTGCTGCAAATTGACACAATCCAGCAAGAGATTAGGGCGCTTCGTGTATTTTCCGGACTGCCACCATCGCTCCACCTTGGGCAAAAATGAGTTGCAAGTTATCGCCCACTGCGATGGCTGCGCTGCTGCTCACGACTTGTCCCGCCGCATCGCGTACCACACTGTAACCGCGTGCCAGCACCTGCTGCGGATCGAGATACTGTACGTGTTGGTGCAGGGCAAGCAGGCGCGCATCCTGCCGTGCCAGATAAACCGTCATCGCCGAATTCAGGTGACGAGCGCTGACCGCCAATCGCTCACACCTTTGCGCCACATCCGGCCGCAAGCGGCGCAGGCGCTGGCTTGATGTCTGCCAGCGCCATTGTGCCTGTTGCAATCCACTGCCCTGAGCCAGCCGCAGGCGGCGGTGCAAGCCCTCCAGTTGATCGGCCTGCTGCCGGATGCGTTGCGCCGGATGCACCAGCCGCCGTTGCAGATAATCCAGTTGCTGCATGCGCCGTTCGAACTGGCGCAAAGTCGCCTGCGCCAGATGTTGCTGCTGCTGCGCCAAGTGCCGGCGCAACGCCTGCCGCTCCGGCACCACCGCCTGCGCGGCGGCGGTCGGCGTCGCCGCGCGCAGGTCGGCGACGAAGTCGGCGATGGTGAAATCGGTCTCGTGCCCGACGCCGCTCACTACTGGAATGGCGCTGGCGGCGATGGCGCGCGCCACCGCTTCTTCGTTGAATGCCCACAGGTCTTCGATGCTGCCGCCGCCGCGGCACAGGATGAGTACATCGCACTCGGCACGCCGGTTCGCCGTGGCGATCATCTGCGCGATCTTCTGTCCCGCATCGGCGCCCTGCACCGGCACCGGATACAGCACGACCGGCACATTCGGCATGCGGTTCGCCAGGGTGCGCAGCACATCGCGCAAAGCCGCCGCCTGAGGCGAGGTCACGATGCCGATTTGTCGCGGGAATTGCGGCAGCGCGCGCTTGCGTGCGGCATCGAACAGCCCTTCTTGATCAAGTTTGGACTTCAGCCGCTCGAACGCCTCGAACAACGCGCCCGCGCCCGCCGGGCGCATTTTTTCCAGCGTCAGTTGAAAGTCGCCGCGCGCCTCATACAAGGTCGCCAGCGCCTGCACCTCGATCTGCATCCCGTTCGCCGGCTTGAAATCCAGATACTGGCTTTTGTGGCGGAACATCACGCAACGCACTTGCGCCTGCTCATCCTTGAGCGAGAAATACCAGTGGCCGGAGGCCGCGTTGACGAAATTGGAAATCTCGCCGCGCACCCACAGCAGCGGCAAGCCGCCCTCGATCAGCTGCTTGGCGGCGCGGTTCAGCTCGCCCACGCTGACGATGCTGTTTTTGTCGAAGGGTGCCACGGCAATCAGCGCCCGCGCGCGTCGCCCCAGCGCAGCGGGGTACGATCATCGCCGAGGTAATAGGTCTCGCCGGTCTTGTGCTCGACGAAATATTTTGGCGACACGATGGCTTCCTCGAAGATCATGCCCGGGCTGATGCGGGTGTATTGCAACAGGATGCTGCGAATCACCTTTGCATCGCGGCAGACCTGCGAACCCCGGGTGATCCAGGCCGGGCCGATGATCTCCGCCCCGGCTTCGATGCTTACCCCGGAATCGATATAGACCGGCCCTTCGATCCGGACGTGGTCCCAGTCGATGCGGGTGTTGATGCCGACCCAGATGCCGGGTTTGATTTCCGTGCCGGGCATCTGCATGTGCGCGACTTCCCCGTTGAGCACGCGCTGCAATACTTCCCAGTAGTCCGCCACATGACCGATATCGATCCAGTTGAACTGGCGCTTTTGCGCGTAGAACGGCATCCCCTTCTCGGCCAGCATCGGGAAAAGCTGGCTGCCGATGTCGAACACCTGGCCGGGCGGAATCAGATCGATCACCTCCGGCTCGAAGATATAGATGCCGGTACTGGCGAAATTGGAACGCGCCGCGTCCGGCTGGGGTTTTTCCTGAAAAGCCAGCACACGCCCTGCGGCATCCGTCTCGACCACACCGTAATTGCCGACCTCGGCACGCGGCACTTCGAGGGTGATGACGCTGGCCATTGCCTTCTTCGCCTTGTGCTCCTTTACCGCGGCCGCAATGTCGAGGTCGATCAGCGCGTCGCCGCACAGCACGATGGTGGTGGTGTCGAAGAAGCCGCCAAAATCCTGGATCTTGCGCATCCCGCCGGCCGAGCCCAGCGACTTCGGCGTGATCTCGCCATATTCGTACACACCCTCGTAGGAGTAACCGATCTTCACCCCCCAGGTGCTGCCATTACCGAAATAGTTCTCGATCTTCCAGTGCTTGTAGGCAACATTGACCATGATCTCGTCCACGCCGAAACGCGCCAGGTGTTCCACCAGATATTCCATCACCGGCTTGCCCAGGATCGGAATCATCGGTTTGGGCAGATCCTGCGTCAGCGGTCTGACCCGCGTGCCCTGCCCGGCGGCAAGGATCATGCCTTTGATCTTGTTCAATTGACTGCCCCCTGTGATTTGGCGTGCGGCGATTTTACACGGATGGAATGCAAATGACCCGCCACAACGGGCGGGTCATTTGTCACGACGGCTGAATATGGGGTGGCTGATCGGGCTCGAACCGACGACAACTGGAATCACAATCCAGGGCTCTACCAACTGAGCTACAGCCACCGTTGAAACGGCAAAACTATTGGCGTGCCCGACAGGAATCGAACCTGTAACCCCCAGCTTAGAAGGCTGGTGCTCTATCCGGTTGAGCTACGGGCACAATTCTTTCGGCATCCAACATTACTTCGTACGACCTGAACCTGGTCGGGGTGGAGAGATTCGAACTCCCGACATCCTGGTCCCAAACCAGGCGCGCTACCAGGCTACGCTACACCCCGAGAGCGCGGCATTATACAGAGCAAGCCTGAAAAATCAATTTTGATCGCGCGATTTTGCCGCGATCTGCGGCCTTGCCAGCATCAGGTAATACACCATCGACCACAGGGTGAGAATGGCGGCGAGATAGATCAGCACAGTGCCGACCTGGCGGGTGGGAATGCCGAACAGGGATTCCTGATACAGCAGAAACAGAATCGCCAGCATCTGGAACACGGTCTTGATCTTGCCCAGCATGGAGACGGCAACGCTCTTGCTGCTGCCCAACTGCGCCATCCATTCGCGCAAAGCGGAAATGGTCAGTTCGCGCCCGATGATGATGAAGGCGATGATCGCATCCACGTGGCCAAGCTGGAGCAGAATGATCAGCGCGGCGACCACCATCAATTTGTCCGCAACCGGATCGAGGAATGCGCCGAAAGCCGAACTCTGGTTCAGCGCGCGCGCCAGATAACCGTCCAGCCAGTCGGTGATCGAGGCCAGCCAGAAGACGAATGTGCCGAGCAGATGTTTGTGGTGCAGGCTGAGCGTTTCATCCGACACGTAAAACACACCGATGAATACGGGGATCAGGAGGATGCGAAACCAGGTCAGCAGATTTGGGATATTGGTCGGCATGTTTCAGTGCAGATGGTTGTATATTTTTTTTGCGAGCGACGGACTGATGCCTTCCACTCTTTTCAGTTCTTCCACGTTTGCCTGTTGCACGCCTTTCAAACCACCGAAGTGGGTCAACAAATTGCGCCGGCGTTTTTCGCCGATGCCCTCGATCTCTTCCAGCGACGATGCGGTGCGTGCCTTGCCGCGCCGCGCCCGGTGTCCGCTGATGGCAAAGCGGTGCGCCTCGTCGCGCACCTGCTGGATCAGATGCAAAGCCGGACTGTCGGGCGGCAATTGTAAAGGCTTTTCCACGCCGGGTCGCAACAATTGCTCCATTCCCGGTTTGCGTTCCACCCCTTTCGCCACGCCGACCAGCGCGATGTCGGTCAGGCCCAAATCTGTCATGACCTCCACCGCAATGCCCAACTGCCCGGCCCCGCCATCGATCAGGATCAGGTCGGGGCGCTTGCCCTCGCCCGCCGGCAATTTCTGGTAGCGCCGCTGCAAAGCCTGGCGCATCGCCGCATAGTCATCGCCGGGGGTGATGTCGCCGATGTTGAAGCGGCGATATTCCTGCGGGCGGATTTCAAGTTCGTCATACACCACACAGGAAGCAACCGTTGCCTCGCCCATGGTGTGGCTGATGTCGAAACATTCGATCCGCTGCAGATCGGGCAACGCCAGCGCCGCGCGCAAGGCGTCGCGGCGCAAGGTCTGCCCGGCCTGCAAGCCGGCCTGGCGGCGCAGGGCGAGCAAGGCATTGGCCTGCGCCATCTCCAGCCACTGCCGCCGTTCACCGCTGACGCTGTGGCGAATCTGCACCTTGTGTCCGGCCTGTTCGCTCAACAAATCGGCCAGCGCGGCATCATCGACCGCCAGGTTGGTGATGATCAGGGGCGGCGCGTGATGCTCCAGATAGTGCTGCGCCAAAAAGGCTTGCAGCACTTCGACACTGTCCTGTCCCTGCACGTTCTGCGGCAGGAACGGCTTGTCGCCCAGATGGCGCCCGCCGCGCACCACCGCCAGATTCAGGCACAGCGCGCCCTGCTCTTCGACCACGGCGACGATGTCGGCATCGGTCGCGCGCCCGCTCTCCACGAACTGCTGCTGCTGCACGGTATGCAAGGCCTGCAGTTGGTCGCGCAAGGCGGCGGCGTGTTCGTATTCCATCTGCTCCGCCGCCTGCTCCATCGCCGCGCGCAAGCGCTGTTCCACCTCATCGTATTTGCCATGCAGCAGCAAGCCGGCATTGCGCACGTCGGTCGCGTAAGCCTCGGCACTGATGATGTTCACGCACGGCGCGCTGCAACGATGGATCTGGTGCAATAAACAGGGACGCGTGCGGTTGCTGAATACACCGTCTTCACAGGTGCGCAGGCGGAACACCTTTTGCAACAGATTGATAGTTTCCTTCGCCGCCTGCGCGTTGGGGTAAGGTCCGAAATACTGGTGGCGCTTGTCGGTCGTGCCGCGATAATAGGTCAGACGCGGCGACGGATCGCCGGTCAGCACGATGTAGGGATAGGATTTGTCGTCGCGGAACAGGATGTTGTAACGCGGTTTGAGCGACTTGATGAGGTTGTTTTCCAGCAACAACGCCTCGGCTTCCGAGCGCGTCACCGTCACCTCGATGCGCGCGATGTGCGACACCATCAACTGGATACGCGGCGACAGATTGCTTTTCTGGAAATAGGAACCGACGCGCTTTTTCAGCTGGTTCGCCTTGCCCACATACAACACCAGCCCCGCCTCGTCCAGCATGCGATACACGCCGGGCTGCAGCGGCAAACTGGCGAGGAACGATTTGGGGTCAAATGCGGGGGTAGCCATCGTCAAATCAATGCTTGCAGGCCGCGGGCGAATTCGGTCGCCCCGCCGTTCGCCGGATGACGCACCGCTCCGGCAACCTTCACCCCCATCGCGCCCAACAGTCCTTCTGCCTTCTTGCCGACCGCCACGATCTTTGCACGCGGAAACACCTCGATCAGTATGCGCAAGGCGGGTTCGCCCAGTTGTATCTCGGCAGGTGCAGGCGTTCTGTTTGACCACAGGCTGTCGGCACGGTGCGGATGCAGTTGCATCGCATTCCACAAAATTGTGCGCTCGGCGATGCCCAGCCGGTACAGCGTCTTCCACACGATGGTGGCGGAAGGCTCGGAGAATGGCAGACGCCGTGTTGATAAACGTCCCGGTGCCGGGATGCGCGGGATCGCTCCCTCGCCCAGCAAACGTTCGCTGGTGAAAGCGATGCCGCTGTATCGACAGCCCTGATAACCCGGCGCCTCGCCAGCCAGGATGAATTCAGGCTCGCACGCCAGATGCAGGGCGAGCCGTTCGAGTTTGGCTTGCGGCCCGTTGCCTGCGGCATCATGCGGACAGCGGTCGCGCCATGGGTTGAACAAGCCGGGCATGCCGGTCGGCAATGTCGCGACCAAGCTACGGGCCAATGAAAGTCTGGATGGGGTCATACCCTCCCTTTGTACAATCGAACTGCCGCAATGAAAAGCCCCGCACGCGGCGGGGCTCGTCTCGACCGCTGACTGCCTTACTCGGCGGCTGGTGCGCTCGCCTCACCGTGAGGCAACAACGCCTTCATGCTCAAACGCATGCGGCCTTTATCATCCAGTTCAAGCACCTTCACCTTGACCACTTGACCTTCTTTCAGGTGATCGGACACGCTGGCGATACGCTCGTGCGAGATTTGCGAGATATGCAGCAGACCGTCCTTGCCCGGCAGGATGTTGATCAGGGCGCCAAAGTCCAGCAGCTTGACCACCGGGCCCTCGTACACCTTGCCGACTTCGACTTCGGCCACGATGTCTCCGATGCGTTTCTTCGCCGCTTCGCCGGCCTCGCCGCTCACGCAGGAGATGGTGACATTGCCTTCGTCATCGATATCAATCGTCGTACCGGTTTCTTCGGTCAATGCACGGATCACCGCACCGCCCTTGCCGATCACGTCGCGGATCTTGTCCGGATTGATCTTCATCTTGATCATGCGCGGCGCGAAGTCGGAGACTTCCGGGCGCACCGACGGCATGGCCTGCTTCATCAGCCCGAGGATGTGCATGCGGCCTTCCTTGGCCTGGCTCAACGCTACCTGCATGATCTCCTTGGTGATGCCGTTGATCTTGATGTCCATCTGCAACGCGGTAATGCCCGTGTCGGAACCGGCCACCTTGAAGTCCATGTCGCCGAGGTGATCTTCGTCGCCCAGGATATCGGTCAGCACCGCGAAACGTCCGCCGTCCTTGATCAGGCCCATCGCGATACCGGCCACGTGATTCTTCAACGGAACGCCCGCATCCATCAGCGACAGACAACCGCCGCAAACCGAGGCCATCGAGCTCGAGCCGTTGGACTCGGTGATTTCGGAGACCACGCGCATCGCGTAGCCGCATTCTTCTTCACTCGGCAGGACGCCAACCAGCGCGCGCTTGGCCAGACGGCCGTGGCCGATCTCGCGCCGTTTCGGCGTGCCGACACGGCCGGTTTCACCGGTGGCGTACGGCGGGAAGTTGTAGTGCAGCATGAAGCGGTCGTTGTATTCGCCCTGCAGGGCGTCGATTTTTTGCGCATCGCGCATCGAACCCAGCGTGGCAATCACCAGCGCCTGTGTCTCACCCCGGGTGAACAGCACCGAACCGTGGGTGCGCGGCAGCACGCCGGTGCGGATGGTGATCGGGCGCACGGTGCGGGTGTCGCGACCGTCGATGCGCGGTTCGCCGCTCAGAATCTGGCCGCGCACGATCTTCGCTTCCAGCGCGCTGAACAGCTCGCCAATCTCGTTGTTCGAAACATTCTCGAATTCAGGTGTCGCCAGCGCGGCGGATACCTTGGCACGAATCGCCTCGACCTGATGGGTGCGCGCCTGTTTCTCGCGCACCGCGTAGGCGGCTTTCAGTTCGTCTTCCGCCAGCGTATTGATTTTGGCGATCAGCGCTTCATTCTTTGCGGCCGGGGACCAATCCCAATCGTCCTGCCCCGCCGCATCGGCCATTTCATTGATCGCATTGATGACGGTCTGCATCTGCTCGTGGCCGAACACCACTGCGCCAAGCATGATCTCTTCCGACAACTCTTGTGCTTCGGATTCGACCATCAACACCGCTTTTGACGTGCCGGCCACCACCAGATCCATTTGCGAGGTCGCCAATTCGTCCTTGGTCGGATTAAGCAGATACTGGCCGTTGGCATAGCCCACGCGCGCCGCGCCGATCGGGCCGTCGAACGGGATGCCGGAGATCGCCAGCGCCGCAGAAGCGCCAATCATGGCCGGAATATCGGCGTCGATCTGCGGATCGGACGACATCACGGTGGCCACGATCTGCACTTCGTTGTAAAAACTATCCGGGAACAGCGGACGCAGCGGACGGTCGATCAAACGGCAGGTCAAAATCTCTTTTTCGCGCAACGGACCTTCGCGTTTTAAAAACCCTCCCGGGATTTTGCCGGCTGCATAGGTCTTTTCAATATAGTCCACGGTCAGCGGGAAAAAGTCCTGCTCCGGCTTGGCATCCTTGCGCCCCACCACGGTGACCAGCACCACGGTATCGCCCAGGCTGACCATCACCGCAGCGCTGGCTTGTTTGGCGATCTCGCCGGTTTCCAATGTCAGTTGCTGGTTGCCGTAGCTCAGTGTTTTTTTGTAGTGGCTCAAAATAGACCTCTCTTGAAAGTGGGTAGGATGCGAGCTTGTCGCCGCGCCAAAACGAAGCGGGTCGCTCATGCGACCCGCCGGTGAATCCTGTCTTACTTGCGCAGTTCCAGACGCCCGATCAGCGCCTTGTACCCTGCTTCGTTCTTGCTCTTCAGGTAATCCAGCAGCTTGCGCCGACGGCTCACCAGGCGCAGCAGGCCGCGGCGGGAGTGATGGTCTTTGTTGTGCTCTTTGAAGTGGTCCATCAGGTAGTTGATACGGGCCGTCATCAGCGCGACCTGAACTTCGGGGGAGCCGGTATCGCCCTTGGCGCGTTGATAGTCGGCCACGATCTGCGATTTTTGTGCGGCGGTAATAGACATTGACTTCTCTCTCCAGTTAAAAGGGGTGGTAATTAAAAAGTGCGGCATTCTACACTTGTTCGGGGGATACGCTCAAGGGCATCTCTATAAATTCATTTTGCAGGCGAATCGCTGCGTTGCGCGGTGCTCGGAATCCTCATGTACCTCTGTGTACACTCCGGTTCCTGCGCTCCGTGCGCCTTACGCTTCATCCCGCAAAAGTGAATTTTTAGAGGTGCCCTCAAGTCGAATTCTTCCGCGCCGCCGCCTGCGCAATCGAGGACAGCAGACGGGCGGGGGACAGCCTGCCCGTCACCAACTCGCCCAACCCGATGAATTCATCGGCCACATACATCCTGCGCCGGCCGTCCGGGAATTCATCCTGCAGGGCCAGACGCTGCCCCTGCGCCAGCCGCCCCGCCTGAACCGCATCCAGCGCCAGTTTGGGCAGGTTCAGCACCAGACTGTCCAGCGGCAACAGACAGCCATCGCGCTGCGCTTCATCCATGGATTCCAGCGCTTCCAGCGTGTACGCCTGCGCCAGCCCGAAATCGCCGATCCCGCTGCGGCGCAAGCCGGTCAAATGTGCGCCACAGCCCAACGCCTCGCCGATATCCTCCGCCAGCGTGCGCACATAGGTTCCTTTGCTGCACCGCACATCAAGCACCAGTTCATCGCCCGCCCAGCGTTGCAATGCCAGTTCGTGGATCACGACCGGACGCGCTGCGCGCTCGACCGTCTCGCCCTGGCGGATGTATTCGTACAGCGGCTTGCCCTGGTGCTTGAGGGCGCTATACATCGGGGGTAATTGTTGAATCTCGCCGGTGAAGGCGGCCAGCACCTGCCGCAGCTGATCCGCGGTAACCGCCACCGCGCGCTGTGCGACGACCTCGCCCTCGGCATCGCCGGTAGTAGTGCGCTGGCCAAGGCGCAGGGTTGCCAGATAGCGCTTGTCGGCATCCAGCAGGGCATGCGTGAATTTTGTTGCCTCGCCAAAACAGATCGGCAACAGTCCGGTGGCGAGCGGGTCGAGGGTGCCGGTATGGCCGGCCTTTTCCGCCCTGAACAGGCGGCGCACTTTTTGCAGGGCGATGTTGGAGCTGAGCAGGAGCGGCTTGTCGAACAGCAGCACACCGTCCAGCGGCCTTTTGATGGGCACCGCGCGTTCAGTCTTCTTTTTGGTCACTCGCAACCGCTTGGTCGATCAGCTGCGACAGATGCGCGCCGCGTTCAATGGACGCATCGTACACAAAGTGCAGTTGCGGCGTGATGCGCAGCTTCATGGCATGCGCCAACTGGCTGCGCAGGAAACCGGCAGCCCGCTCCAGTCCCTGTTGCAGCAATGCGCTGTCGCCCTCCAGCGAGGTATAGAACACTTTGGCATGGGCGTAATCGTTGGTCACCTCAACGCCGGTCAGCGTGACCTTGCGCACACGCGGGTCTTTCACTGCCAGCCGCATCATTTCCGCCAGTTCGCGCAAAATCTGCTCGGCGATGCGATCGGTACGTGCGTAATCCTTTGCCATTACAACGCCCGCGCGACCTCAACGATCTCGAACACTTCCAGCATGTCGCCCACTTCCAGGTCGTTGAACCCGCGCAGGGACAGACCGCACTCGAAGTTGGACTTCACTTCCTTCGCATCATCCTTGAAGCGTTTGAGGGAATCCAGCTCGCCGGTATGGATCACCACGTTGTTGCGCAGCACGCGCACACTGGAGCCGCGCTTGACCATGCCATCGGTGACATAACAGCCCGCCACCGTGCCGACCTTGGAGATGTGATAGACCTGACGCACCTCGACCATGCCGATGATGCTTTCTTTTTTCTCCGGCGCCAGCATGCCCGATAGAGCGGCTTTAATCTCATCCACCATCGCATAGATGATGTTGTAGTAGCGGATCTCCACGCCCGACGCTTCGGCCAGGCGGCGCGCCGACACATCCGCGCGCGAATTGAAGCCGATGATGATGGCTTTGGAGGCCAGGGCAAGGTTGACGTCCGACTCCGTGATACCGCCCACCCCGCTGTGGATCAGACTGACTTTGACCTCATTGGTGGAAAGCTTCTGCAGGGAACTGGCGATCGCTTCGATCGAACCCTGCACGTCTGCCTTGACGATCAGCGTCAGGGTGCGCACTTCGCCCTCGCCCATCTGCTCGAACATGTTTTCCAGTTTGGCGGCCTGTTGCTTGGCCAGCTTCACGTCGCGGAACTTGCCCTGGCGGAAGAGCGCAATTTCGCGCGCCTTCTTCTCGTCCGCCAGCACCAGGAAATCGGCACCCGCCACCGGCACTTCGGACAAGCCCTGCACCTCGACCGGAATGGAGGGACCCGCCTCAGCGACAGCCTTGCCATTCTCGTCCAGCATGGCGCGCACCCGTCCGGAAACCGAACCGACCAGCACCGCATCGCCGCGCTTCAGGGTGCCGGACTGCACCAGCAAAGTCGCCACCGCGCCCTTGCCCTTGTCCAGCCGCGCCTCGACCACCACGCCTTTGGCTGCCGTATTTTTGGCTGCCTTCAATTCCAGCACTTCGGCCTGCAACAAAATTCCTTCCAGTAAGGTGTCGATGCCTTGTCCGGTCTTGGCGGACACTTCAACAAACATGCTATCGCCGCCCCAATCTTCGGGTACAACGCCTTCCGCCACCAGTTCCTGCCGCACTTTTTCGGAATTTGCTTCGGGCTTGTCGATCTTGGTCACCGCAACCACGACCGGCACGCCTGCCGCGCGGGCATGGTGGATCGCTTCCTTGGTTTGCGGCATCACGCCGTCGTCCGCCGCCACCACCAGAATCACAATATCGGTCGCCTGCGCGCCGCGTGCGCGCATCGCCGTGAAGGCTTCATGGCCCGGTGTATCGAGAAAGGTGATCATGCCGCGCGGCGTCTCCACGTGATAGGCGCCGATATGCTGGGTGATGCCACCCGCTTCGCCGCTCGCCACGCGCGTGCGACGGATATAGTCGAGCAGCGATGTCTTGCCGTGATCGACGTGGCCCATCACGGTCACCACCGGCGCTCTCGGTTCCAGCACGGCATCCTCGTGAACGATCGTCTCCAGCAGGAAGGCATCCGGATCATCCGGCTTGGCCTGCACCGCCTTGTGCCCCATCTCTTCGACCAGGATCATCGCGGTTTCCTGATCCAGCACCTGGTTGATGGTGACCATCGAACCCATCTTCATCAGGGTCTTGATGATCTCGGCCGCCTTGATCGACATCTTCTGGGCCAGTTCCGCCACGCTGATCGTTTCCGGGATGGTCACTTCCTGCACGATCGGTTCGGTGGGCAACGAGAAGGCGTGTTGTGCCGTCTCGTGCTTGTCATGCCTGTCATGCCGACCGGCGCGCAGAGAGCCGCCGCTGCGCTGACCGACACCGGCACGCGCATCCAGATTGCGCGACAGGGGGCGTTTTTTATGCCCCGCCCCATCCCACGGACTATCCTTGGCCGGCGTCTTTTCGCTCTTTCTTGATGGCTTGGATACTTTGTCGCCGGGCTTGATCGTCGGCTTATGCAAGGTTCCTTCCGGCACCACGGCCGGCGCCGCCACGGCAGGTTTGATTTCCTCTGCCACCGGTTCCGGCTTGACTTCCGCCGCCACCTTGCGCTTGCTGCGCGATTGTTTGAGTTCCAGTTCGGCAGCCTGACGGGCAGCCAGCTCGGCCGCCATGCGCGCCTCTTCCTCACGCGCCTTTTGCTCCTGTTCGTCCAGCAATTTCTTGGGCTTTGCCTTGACCGGCTTTTCTTCCGGCGCGGGCGCCGGCTTGGGTTCGGCCTGCACACCCGGCGGGGCGATCGTGCGCTTCTTGCGCACCTCGACCTGGATCGTGCGCGCGCGACCACTGCTATCGGCTTTCTTGATCGCGGTCGTCTCGCGGCGCGTTACCGTGATCTTGCCCTTGCTGGCGCCGTGCGCGCTGCGCAGGTGCTCCAGCAGCTTGGCCTTGTCCTGTTCCGAGATCGGATCGGAATCCTTCTGCTTGCTGACTCCGGCAGACTGCAATTGCTCCAGCAACAGTTCGACCGGCAGCCCAAGCTCCCCGGCGAATTGCGCGACATTGATTTTTCCCATTACTTTCCTTCCGTCCAGCGGACGATTTTGCTTATACGAACCAGGGTGCGCGCGCCGTCATGATGAGCTGATTCGCGCGCTCGCCATCCATGCCGGTGAGTTCGACCAGTTCTTCCGTATCCAGATCGGCCACAGCGTCCTGCGTGCCAACGCCCTTGCCGGCCAGGGTACGCGCGGTATCCTCATCCATCCCTTCGATCTTGAGCAAATCTTCGATGTTGTGCCCGACCTGCTCCTCGTTGGCGATTGCCGCAGTCAACAGCAAGTTGCGCGCGCGGCTGCGCAACTCGTTCACCGTCGCTTCATCAAACGACTCGATTTCCAGCATCTCTTCGAGCGGCACATATGCCACTTCTTCCAGCGTATTAAAGCCTTCCTGCACCAGAATATCGGCAACCTCCGCGTCCACATCCAGCTTGGACACGAACAGGTCGCGCACCTTGGCGAACTCCTGCTCGTTCTTCTCGGCGGATTGTTCCACCGTCATCAGATTGATCTCCCAGCCGGACAATTCACTGGCCAGACGCACGTTCTGCCCGCCGCGCCCGATCGCCTGCGCCAGGTTCTCTTCCTCGATCACCACATCCATGCTGTGCTTTTCCTCATCCACCACGATGCTGCTGACTTCGGCCGGAGCAAGGGCGTTGATGACATAGGTGGCGGAATCATCCGACCACAGGATGATGTCCACCCGCTCACCTGCCAGTTCGTTGGTCACGGCCTGCACGCGCGAACCGCGCATGCCCACGCAAGTGCCGATCGGATCCAGGCGCTGGTCGTTGGTGCGCACCGCGATCTTGGCGCGCGAACCGGGGTCGCGCGAAGCGCTGACGATCTCCAGGATGCCCTCCTCGATTTCCGGCACTTCCAGTTCGAACAGCTTCTTCAGGAATTCGGTGCTGATGCGCGTCAGGATGATCTGCGGGCCGCGCACCGTGCGATCGACGCGCAACAGATAGGCACGCACCCGGTCGCCGACGCGCAAATTCTCTTTCGGGATCATCTGGTCGCGCGGCAGCAAGGCTTCGATCTTGCCGAACTCGACGATGGCATTGCCGCGCTCGATGCGCTTGATCGTGCCGGACACCAGGTGCTCGTTGCGCTCCATGAAATCGGCGAGGATCTGTTCACGCTCGGCGTCGCGGATCTTCTGGAAGATGACCTGCTTCGCCGCTTGTGCGCCGATCCGGCCGAAATCAATGTTCTCCAGCGGCTCTTCGATGAACTCTTCCAACTGGATTTCAGGGTCGCGCTTCTGTGCCTCTTCCAGCTTGATGTGCAACTCCGGCGTTTCAAAGGTCTCGTCGTCGCACACCTGCCAGCGGCGGAAAGACTCGTACTCGCCGGTCTGACGGTCGATGCTCACGCGCACATCCGCCTCTTCGCCCGGGAAACGCTTCTTGGTCGCGGAGGCCAGGGCGGACTCCAGCGCGCCAAACACGATCTCCTTGTCCACGTTTTTTTCACGCGCCAGGGCATCCACCAACAACAGAACATCACGACTCATCGTATCTCTCCGACCACTTCAAAATACAGGCACCAAACGCGCCTTGTCCACATTCGACAATTCGATCGCGACCGAACTGCCCTCCATATCCAGCTGCACCACACCATCCTTCAACTCACCGAGGATGCCGACGAATTGTTTGCTGCCATTGAGCGGCATGCGCAGCTTGAACTTTGCCTTCTGCCCCTGGAAGCGCACGAAGTCCGCCTCCTTCTTGAGCATCCGATCCAGTCCCGGCGACGACACCTCAAGGCGCTCGTACTCCACCCCCTCGACCGCGAACAGGCGCACCAATTGATGGCTGACCCGCTCGCAATCCTCGACCGTGATGCCCTCCGGCTTGTCCATGAACACGCGCATCAGGCCGCGCCCGGACAATTCCAGATCGACCAGTTCGTAGCCCATGCCGGCCAGTGTCGTCTCTACCAGCTTCGCCGCATCCATATCCGCACCCACAAATAAAAAACGGGCTCGAAGCCCATCAAAAACGGCGCGCATTGTAGCAAAGGAATGCCTTAATGGAAACAGCTATTTATGCATTCAGCCCATCAACTGACGGACACCCCGCGCATCCGGCTGCTTTAACACCCCGCGCTCGGTGATCAGCCCGGTTACCAGTTCAGCCGGGGTTACATCGAAGGCCGGATTGCGAACTTGCACCCCCTCCGCCGCCCAGTGACAGTCGCGAAACCCCTTCACCTCGTCCGCCGCGCGCTCCTCGATGGGGATCCCCGCGCCGGTGGCAATGTTCAGGTCGATGGTTGACAGCGGACACGCCACATAGAATGGAATGCCGTGCCGCCGCGCCAGCACCGCCACCATGTAGGTTCCAATTTTATTCGCCACATCGCCGTTGGCCGCCACGCGGTCAGCCCCCACGATCACCGCATCCACCTCGCCGCGCGCCATCAGGTGGCCCGCCATGTTGTCGGTGATGAGCGTCAGCGGAATACCTTCCTGCACCATTTCCCACGCGGTCAGCCGAGCGCCCTGCAGGAAGGGACGGGTTTCGTCGGCAATCACCGAAATTTTTTTCCCCGCCGCCACCGCCGAGCGGATCACCCCCAGCGCGGTACCCCAGCCCGCCGTCGCCAGCGCGCCCGCGTTGCAATGCGTCAACACCCGCGCCCCGTCTTTGAGCAAGGCCGCGCCGTTCGCGCCCATCGCCTTGTTGATGCGGATGTCTTCGGCCAGAATCTCATGCGCCTCGGCCAGCAAACGCTGCGCGATCTGCTGCTGCGTTTGCGCGGCAACGCATTCCCAAACCCTGCGCATGCGCTGCAGCGCCCAGAACAGGTTCACCGCGGTCGGCCGGCTCGCGGCGAGCACCTTGAAGCCCTCCTTCAGACCCGCATTGAAATCCTCGGTTCCGTCATTTCCGCGAAGGCGGGAATCCAGTTTGTTGGAACCACTGGATTTCAGATCAAGCCCGGAATGACGACCTTCAACGGTCTGACTCAACTTCAACGCCTCCAGCGCCACCCCATATGCCGCCGCCACCCCGATCGCCGGCGCGCCGCGCACCACCATGCCGCGAATCCCTTCTGCCACCTCCGCCGCAGAGTGATAGCTCACATATTCAAAGGCGGCGGGCAGGATGCGCTGGTCGATCATCTCCAGCCTGTCGTGCGCCCAGCGCAGGGTTTCGATTTTCATTCAGCCTCCCCGGTTAAAGTCATTTCGCAGGCGCGCATTTTACCGCCGCCGTGCAGTTGATGCTTCTGCTAAAGTCACCCCATGAGCAAACAAAAAATTGAACGCATCCTGCAATCCCAAGGCTTCGGCACGCGCAAGTGGTGTGCCGAACTGGTCGCCGCCGGCGAGGTGCGCATCGGCGGCGAGACCGTTACCGATCCCCGCAACGCATTTGAAACGAACGGTCTCCAATTCAGCGTGTATGACGAACCGTGGGTATTCCGCGAACATATTTATCTCGCCCTCAACAAACCGGCCGACTGCGAATGTTCGCGCAAGCCCAGCCACCATCCCGGCGTCCTTTCGCTGTTGCCGGAGCAGTTCGCCAACCGCGACGTGCAGCCGGTGGGACGCCTCGATCACGACACTACCGGCCTGCTGCTGATGTCGGACGACGGCAGCTTCATCCACGCGCAATCCTCGCCCAAGCGCCACATTCCCAAAGTGTATGTCGCCACCACACACGATCCGGTCACACCGCAACTGGTGGAACACCTATTAAACGGCGTGAAGCTGCACGACGAGGCCGCGCCGCTTGCCGCCGAACTGTGCGAACGGCTGGATGAACACCGGCTGAAGATCGTGCTGGAACAGGGAAAATACCATCAGGTGAAACGCATGCTGGCCGCCGCCGGCAACCATTGCACGGCGCTGTGCCGCACCCGGATCGGCGAACTGAAACTGGATGAACTGAAGCTGGCGGCCGGCGAGTGGTGCTATCTGGACGAAGCGGCGCGGGCGTTGTTGAAACCTGCCGCTTAAGCCGTCACCCGTTCGCGTATTTGCAATATGTCTCGCGCACAAAGGCAATGGCGACCAATCCCACGAGCGAAAATCCCAGCATGATGGCGATGCCGGCCTGATAGTCGGCGAGCCCCAGCGGCGCGATGCTGCCCGCATGGGCGCGGTCGATGGCCCAGCCCACCAGCGGTTGCAGGATCGCGGTGCCGAGGAAGGCGCCGACGTTGACCACACTGGTCGCCATGCCGGACAGCGCGGGCGGGTTGACTTCCTTGGCGCAGGCCCAACTCAGGGTGAAGCTGGGGGCCGCCAACCCCATCACGAAGAACAGCGTGTGGCTCAGCACACTACTCATCTGCATGCCGAGTAGCAGCGGCAGCCAGCACAGGCTGTACACCAGCGCCCCGGCCAACATCACCGGTTTGCGCCGCCCGATCCGGTCCGACAGGGTGCCGATGAAGAACGCGCCGATGGCGAAACCGGCCAGCAGCCAGGTGGTGTGATCGGTGGCAGCGGCGCGGTCCATGCTGTACACATCGCGCAGGAACGGCACAGCCCACAGACCGCCGAAAGCGAACAGCGTACCCGCCAGCCCCATGTTCACCCACAGTCCCGGCCAAGTGGCGCGATTCTTCAGCACGACCAATAGACCGCCGTACCAATGTCCCGCGCGCTTCGGGTGCGCCGCCTTGCCGTCCAGTTCGCGCAGGCTGGGCAATCCGGCCTCGCCTGGATGATCGCGGACGAACCACCACGCCAGCAGCGCCAGCAGCAAAGAGGCCAAGCCCACCGCAACGAACACCGTGCGCCAGGAAACGAAACCCAGCCCCCAGGCCAGCGGTGCCGCCGCCAGCACCGAACCCATATTGCCGAGCAGGATGGTGGCACCGGTGGCGGTGGCGAAATGGCGGTCGTGGAACCAGACTGCGTTGAGCTTGAGCATGCAGATGAAGGAGACCGACACGCCGAGCCCGACCAGCAACCGTCCGACCGAGGCCAT
>Ga0210016_1001108_pt1 | contig 24806 bp, 42 predicted proteins | sample CryGeyCG2014_300_FD_185454 | JGI IMG/M metagenome (GOLD analysis project Ga0210016, IMG submission 185454) | Groundwater microbial communities from aquifer - Crystal Geyser CG02_land_8/20/14_3.00 (SPAdes) (version 2) | ecosystem: Environmental > Aquatic > Deep subsurface > Groundwater | place...
AATGTTGGCCAAAAGGGTGGGATGTAAATTAAAGTCAGCAAAAGAATTGACGGTGGCCAGGTCTTCAATTTTTTTGAAGTCAGAAGCAGCCTTAACAAAGAGAGACGGGTTAATTTTCTGAGCACTAAAATGGGAACGACGAAAATTATTAGTCGGCCGATGAGATCTAAAACCACCAGAATATTGACGGTACATATTTAATTAATTTTAGAAAGCCCTAAAAGTTAATTAAAAAGTACCTTGGTACTTAAAGAGGGCGAAAGGTTGTGCCTTAACTAAAATCAGACTGTAGTCTAACACAGTATTATAATAAATACCATGGATTTGTATTTAAGGGTGCGCAAAATAATTCAAAACCTGCCCAGGAAAGAAGATAAAAAAGAGAGGGCGTGGGTACAAAAATACTTGGGAAGCGATAAGCCAACCAGATGTATCAAAACCGGCGAGATAAAGAAGGTGGCCAAAAAATTTTTGAAGGAAAATGATTTATCGGAAGCAGAGTTTTTTGAATTGATAGACATTTTGTATTCGAGAGCCAAAACTTTTGAAGAAGTTGATTTGGCGACTAAATTTATCGGAATAAGAAAGGATTATAGAGAAAAAATAAAACTGGAAAGTTTGGGCCAATGGCTAACATATACCTGCGGCTGGGCAGAATGCGACACTTTATGCCAATCAAATTTTGCGGTTGAGGAAATACTGGGAAGATGGAATGAGTGGAAAAAGTTTTTACTGAAACTTAATATAAGCAAAAATATTCAACAGAGACGGGCTAGTTTGGTATTACTATGCAAAGCCTTACGGCAATCCGACGATAAAAGAATAGTTGGACTGGCTTTGGAGTTGGTAGAAAAGCTAAAAACAGAGAAAGAAGTGCTGATTACAAAGGCAGTTTCTTGGGTGTTGAGGTCGATGTATAAAAATCACAAAGAAAAATTGGCGGAATATTTAAATGAAAATAAAGACAGTTTGCCTAAAATTGCATACCGAGAAGCAATGACTAAAGTTTTAACGGGTAAAAAAGGTGTAAACATGGTAAAATAACTAAGTGAAAAGAATTACAGTTAAAATTGCCGGGCCGGCGGGGATGGGAATAAAGAGTGCCGGGCTGTTGTTGGCTAAAATTGTAACTGAGGCGGGGTACTATTTTGCTGATTATTCGGAATATCCGTCACTAATTCGCGGGGGGCATAATACTTATCAAATCACCGTTAGTCCAAAAGAGGTGTTTATGGCCGATAAGAAAGCGAATTTGCTGATTGCTTTATCCCCGGGACATGAAGAAGATGGAAAAAATTTACTCAAGATTCCCCTATCGACAATGACGATGCAGTTGGGAGGACAAATATACGCTAATACCATCAGTATCGGTGCTATTTGCTGGATTTTGGATTTAAACCGAGAAAATGCTAAAAACATAGTAACCGGTTACTATGGTGATGATCCTAAAAATCCAGAGGCTTTTGAAATTGGCTGGGGATGGGCCGGTACAAATGCTAAAAAAAATGAAATCGATAAAGTAAAAGATAATGGAGACAAGGGGTCAATAATGGATGGAAACGAGGCTTTTGGTTGGGGACTTTTTAGGGGTGGTTGTAATTTTTTTGCCGCTTACCCAATGACTCCCGCAACCGGGGTGTTGCATTTTTTGGCTAAAAACCAAGACAAATTTGGGATAAAAGTAGTTCAACCTGAAGACGAAATTGCGGTAGCCAATGAAGCCACCGGAGCTTCAATTGCCGGAGCTTCCGCGGCTGTGGCCACATCGGGTGGAGGGTTTGCTTTAATGAACGAAGCAGTCAGCTTTGGGGGGATGATAGGGGCTGGGGTTGTTTATTTTGTGGGACAAAGACCGGGACCGGCAACCGGTATGCCGACCTGGACAGTGCAGGGAGATTTGCTTTATTCCGTGTTTTCCGGACATGGAGAATTTGCGAAAATTGTGTTGGCGCCGGGAGATACTCAGGAGTGTTGGGAATGTGGCTGGGAGTCAATAAATCTGGCAAATAAATATGACATACCGGTAATAGTGCTGGCGGATAAAATTCTTTGCGAGAGTTCAAAAAACATTATCGACCCGGAGAAAGGAAAAGTGGAGGTAATAAAATCCAAAAAGATAATTCCCGGTAGTGGGATTTATCTTTACAATAGTTATGAGCACGATGAAGAGGGTTTTTCGACCGAAGATGCAGGAATAGCCAAAAAAGGAACGGAAGAAAGACTTAATAAAATGAAAAATATTTTAAAAATAGAAAAATATATCTTTAATTTTTATGGATCAAAAACAGCTAGGAATTTAATCGTTTCGTGGGGATCAACCAAGGGTGCAATTTTAGAAGCGATAAGGGGTAATAGTGATATGGCCTATTTACAGATTAAAATGCTTTGGCCACTAAATAAAGAGATTGAAAAAGTAATTAAGTCTTTTAAGACTAAAATATTAGTGGAAAATAATGCGACAGCACAGTTGGGAAAGTTATTAAGGTCGGAAATGGGGATTGAATTTAACAAGACAGTTTTGAAATATGACGGTAGACCATTTTTTCCAAATGAATTAAAGGAGGAATTAATATGACAGATTTAAAATCTAAAATAGTGCCGACGTGGTGTCCGGGGTGCCAGGATTTTGTGATTTATGCCAGCCTTCAGCAGGCGATAATTAACCAAAAAATTGATATAAAAGATTTGGTAATCGTTTACGATATTGGTTGTATTGGTAATATGGCCGATTTTTTGAAAGTTTTTGGGGTACATTCACTTCATGGCCGATCAGTCCCTACAGCTGTCGGGATAAAACTAGCTCACCCCGAACTGAAGGTGGTGGTGGTGGGTGGTGATGGCGGAGTTTATGGAGAGGGGTTGTCACACTTAATTGCCGCGGCCAGATTAAACATTGATATTACGGTTTTGGTGGCCAATAACCAACTTTATTCCTTAACTACCGGACAAACTAGCCCTACGACTCCGAAGGGAGCAAAAACCAAATCAACGCCTAAGGGGGTGGAGAGTGTGCCAGTAGAACCCGAAGGGTTAATCAGAGCAGTGAATCCCGAAGCTTGGGTAAAACATGTTAGTTGTCAAAAGCCACCGGAGGTGACAGAGGCGATTGAAGCGGCCCTGAAACATCATGGTTTTGATCTTCTAGACATTGATCAACTTTGTGTTAGTTTTGGAAAACAATTGCTTTAAGAAACCCATGAAAAATAAAAAGGTTGAGGAAGTTTTGGTAGTGTCACCAATATTTGAGGAAGTGAAAGACTTAAGACAACGATATCGAGCCCTAAGATTGACTATTAAGAAAATCCGTCAATTTACCGAAGGAAAAATAAAAAGAAGAGTAGAATGCTGACAGAGAAAGTATAAATTCCAAAATACCAAAAAGATTTCCGGGTAAGGGCTTTTTTGAGTAAAAATAGCGCAAAAAGTCCCACCAAAAAAGAGATAATAAAAGATAAAATAAGAACCGGGGTAAAAGAAAGCGATGAGATGGCTTTTGAATCAAGCAGGAGAGCACCCAGGGAAGTTGGAATAAATAGGCAAAAGGAAAAATTAAAAGCATCAATCGGAGAAATACCCAGCAATAGGGCGGTAGCGATAGTGGTTCCGGAGCGAGAAACACCGGGTAAAAGGGCCAGAGCCTGAACTAGGCCGATGATTAAGGCAGATTTGTAATTAAGAACTGATTTATTTTTTGCAGTTCTGGTGGAAAAAAGAAAAACAGAGGTAATTAGAAAAAAAAGAGGTAAAAAGTGGATTGAAGAAAAGATGGTGCTTATTTGATCTTTTAATAAAACACCAATAAATGCCGCTGGCAGGGTGGCTACCAAAATATATTTTAAATTGGATAAAAAATATTTGATTTGTCCCCGAAAAAATACCAGAACCGATAACAAGGTGGCGGTATTAAGGAAAACATCAAAAGTTAAGGAAGGAGTAAGGTTTAGAAAATATTGGACGAGATTTAGATGTCCGGAGGATGATATGGGTAAGAATTCGGTTAAACCCTGAATAAAACCTAAAAAAAGTGAAGATAACGCAGACATGGTTTATTTTACCGCTTGGGAGACTGTTTTTTACGTCTGGCCTTGCCACCAGTACCGACCATACGCCGTTGCCGGACCCGAGAATCGACAGTTAAGAGGCCGGCTTGACGAAGAGGTGAAGTAAAATCGGGGTTGATGATTTTGAGCGCCCGGGAGAGAGCCAAGGTTAAGGCCTCGCGTTGTCCCTCTTTACCTCCACCAATAATTTTAGCTTCGTAATAATATTTGTTCTGGGTTTCGGTTTTGATAAAAGGTTTTTCTAAAAAGATATAAGTGGTAGGAAAATATTTTTGGACATCTAGCTTGTTTACAATGGAGGAGCTTTTGCCGACAAAAAGCTTAACGGTGGCAACCGCTGCTTTACGTCGACCCAGAGCATATGTATATTTTTTACTTGATTTTGTCGGCATAGGGATGAGCGGCATCATTAAAAATCTTTAAACGAGCAAGACGACGAGGTCTGAGGGTATTTTTGGGTAACATACCGGCGACTCCGTGAGAAATAACCAGACGAGCGTCTTTTTGGAGTAAATTTTTCAGAGACATTTCCCGAAGGTGGCCAGTATAGGCAGTGTGGTGGTAATAGATTTTATCTTTTAATTTATTGCCGGTGGTTACAATTTTACCGGCATTGATAGCCACTACATAGTCCCCATCATCACGATTTAGAGAAAATGAGACTTTGTCCTTGCCCATTAATATACGAGCAATTTCGACGGAAATACGGCCAAGAGTTTTACCGGAAAGATCTATTAAGTGCCAAGACCGGGTTATTTCTTTCTCTTTAACAATAGTGCTTTTTAATTTCATTTAGTCTCCTCTTTTTTAACAATTTTTTTGCTAACTGCTTTTCCGCCTGAGGCGGATTTCGCTTTGCTCAACTTTTTTTCTTTTCCATCTTTAGTGGAAACTTCTGTTTTGGGAAAGGGTTTTACCAGACTTAATTTAACTAGGAGGGAATTATCACCCTGACGATAGCCTACCTTGTCTGATCGGAAAAAATTGCTTTTCTGATCACCAAAAACAGTTTTCATACGATTAATCAGGCCGGTGACAAAGTGGCGGTTATCAAAAATCTTATTTATCCGTCGAGCTGAGGTCAGGTCACCAATTACCGCTAAAGTGGCTAAACTCTCAGCTGAGGAACTAATTGATTTGGCTTTGGCGGAAGTGGTGGTGATAAAACCGTGAGTAAAAAGACTTCGAAGTTGACTTCGAAACAACGCCTGGCGCTGGTTACTGGTGCGATTAAGCTGGCGACCAAAAATCCGATGACGCATCTTTATTTACTCCAAGAATAGCCCTTATTTTTGAGCCAAGCATCAATAACTTTCAGTGATTTTTCACCGACATTTCGGGATTTACTAACCTCAACCCGACCGGACTTGACCAGGGCATCAATAGTTATAAATCCGGCTTTTTTGAGAGCGTTGGTAACCCGAAGCGGTAACTCGATTTCTTCAATGGAAATGTCGGAAAGGAGGGAACCGGGATTGGCCGACAGGGTAACTACCTCGTCATTAAACTCTCGGGTATCAACAATTTGATTTAGGGAATTGATTAAATCTTTGGCAGCAGTTTTAAGAGCTGTTTCCGGACTGACTGAAGCATCGGTCCAAATTTCCATTGTTAGTTTATCATAGTTTGATTTCTTACCCAAACGAGTAGGTTCGACAGTATAGTTAGCTTTTAACACCGGGGTAAAAGTAGCGTCAAGAATTATTTCACCAATAATATCGGTTTTTTGTTCTTTAGCTAGAGTATAACCAACGCCACGTTCAACTGTCAATTCGATTTTTATTTGGGTTTTGTCATCGGTGAGGGTGGCTAAAACCAAATCAGGATTGGCTACTTTACAAATCTCACTATCGGCAATGTCGCCGGCAGTGACTATCCCTTTACCTTTTTTCTCGAGAGTCAGAGTAGTCGCTTCTTCACGGTTGTAAATAAATTTGACTTTTTTAAGGTTTAAAGAAATCTCGACCAGATCTTCTTTGACACCGGGTAGGGTGGTGAAAAGATGTGAGGCCCCATTAACCCTAATTCTGGTAATGGCAGCTCCGGGGATGGTAATTAAAAGCACTCTTCGAAGGGAGTTACCCAAGGTGTGGCCAAAACCACCCACTAAAGGGCTGAGTTCGAATTTACCGTAAGAATCGGTTTGTTTAATGGTTTTAAAATGAAATCGGCTGGTGTCGATCATAGTTGTTTCCTTTATCTTGAATAATACTCAATAATTAAATTTATATCGATGCCCGATTGGATGGGATCAATAATGGGTAAAGATACTATCTTAGCTGAAAATTTTGCTCTTTCCAAATCTAGCCATGATGGTGCCTTAAAATCCTTGTCGGCAGCCCTGACGGTGTCACTGATTTTGGTGGCGGTATTTTTGGCAAGGCTAATTGTGTCCCCTACTTTAACACTATATGAAGCAATGTTTAAGGGAGCTCCATTTACTAATACCTGACGGTGGGAAACAAGAGATCGAGCATGAGAACGGGATAAACTTAAACCGGCAGAATAAACAGCATTATCTAAACGTCGTTCAAGAAGAGTTAATAGGTTGGCACCGACAAGACCTTTGAGTTTTTTGGCTTTGGTGTAATAGTTTTTAAACTGAGTTTCGGTTAAACCGCCATAAAAACGTTTAGCCTTTTGTTTAGCCCGAAGTTGAATACCATAATCGCTTAATTTTTTGGCCCGTTTAAGACCATGCATACCGGGGATAATGGCACCCTTTTTTTCAAGAGGACATTTTGGTGAAAGACACCGGGCCCCTTTTAAAAAAAGTTTAGTTCCCTCGGTGCGACAAAGGCGACATTTGGTGTTGACGGTGGATCTGGACATAAAATTTTAAGCCCGACGTTGCTTTGGGGGACGGGGACCGTTGTGGGGGATCGAGGTAATGTCGGCGATTTGAGTGACTTCAAAATCACGCTTGGTGCGAAGATAACGAAGAGCAGCATTGCGACCGGTTCCGGGACCTTTTAAGTAAACTGATAATGTTTTGATACCATATTTTTTGGCTTCTTCCAGAGCTCGCTCAATAGCGGTGGTGGCGGCAAAAGGGGTGGATTTACGGGAACCCTTGAAACCACAACGACCGGACGATGACCAAGTTAGGGTATTACCTTTAAGATCAGTGACAGTAACCAGGGTATTGTTGAAAGTTGATTTGATAAAAAGTTTGGCTTCAGCAATAGATTTGGTAATAATTTTCTTTTTAGGAATAATTTTGGGAGTCTCACTTTGGGCTGTTTTCTCAATGGGTTTGGTGGTAGTCATATTTTTTAGCTATTTTTAGTAACTTTGGCGGCATTTTGTTGACCTTCAATTTTTGCCCAGGCTTCCTTAGTTAATGACCCTACAGTCTTCTTTTTACCTTTGCGAGTGCGGGCGTTGCTTTTGGTTCGCTGACCCCGAACCGGCAATGAAACTATGTGGCGAATTCCACAATAACAACGAATGGCCTTGAGACGATCAATGTTTTCCCGAACTTCTTTTTTTAAATCACCTTCAACTTTAAAGGTTTCCAGGGCTTTCATTAATAAACCAATATCGTCTCGGCTAAGATCCTTGATACGAGTGTTTAAATTAATACCGGCTTTTTTGGCTAAATCAATTACATTTTTCGGACCGATACCGAAGAATCTGGTAAGACCGACTTCGGCACGTTCGTTGTCTGGAATCTCAACGCCGGATATTCTCATATTTACCCCTGTTTTTGATTGTGTCGTCTGGTAGAACAAATAACCCGTCTAAGTCCCCGTCTAGTGACGATAAGGCATTTTTTACAACGACGGCGAATACTCGATTTGACCTTCATAGAGAGCTTTGGTATTTTACCTTAAAGTTAATCCAATATCAAAGGGTAAATTGCCGATTTTATCCCCGATAAACGATTCGACCTTTATTGCCATCGGGTGATAAAACCAGAGAAACAGAATCCCCGGCTAAGCAACGGATGTGATTAAGTTTTAAGCGGCCGGCTAAATAACAGACAATAAGCCGATTATCTTCAAGCTTGACCCGAAAAAGTTGATCGGGTAAAACTTCAGTAACGAGACCTTTAACTGTGACTTGATCTTTCATTTAGATTTAATTAATAATCTTGAGAACAAATTAATTGATGGTTTTTTAGATCCCAGATTTCGGTGATATTAACCAGAACTGCTCCCTTGTGAGGTAAACCAGTATTGACAGGATCGGTGTCAACTCTTTTTTTCCAATCACCTGAGGCCATGTATTGGGCATTACCTTTAAGTTGAAAGGCTTGATTACCAGTTTCATCCCAAAAAGATAAAGATACCTGGCTGTTTTCCAAAAGATTTTTATAGGTTTTATTAAAAAAGTTATCAGTAATTAATACCTGATTAGGGCCAACTACTTTACAGCAGGCAATAGCAATAACATTGGGCCGCATTAATTTGTCACAAGTGCCAAAGGCAATTATGGATTTTTCGAGTAGTTTTTTAACCTCAACGGGGATTTGGAGCATATTATTTATAAACCTTATTTTGGCCGGTGTGGCCACCAATGTTATAAAGATTAATAATTTTTATTTGATTTTGATTAAAGTTCCAAATTATCCGAAGATCACCGCTAACCCGACTACTCCAATAAGACCTATCGGTGATTAGCACTTTGCGGGTCTTTAATGATTCGAAAAAAGGATCGTTTCTCATTGTTTTTAAAACAACGGAGATACAGTCTTTTAGGAGATTGTTTTTCTTGGTTAATTTTGCCAATTGCCGAACAAACTTAGGGGACGGATTGAGGGTAAACATTACTTAAGGTTTTTCATAAACATGTCAATATCCTTGTTAGTCTTGAGCAAAATACCTTTTCCGGCTTTAATTTCTTCCTCGGCCTTAAGAACATTTTTGGAAGTTTCCTCATCGAGCTCTTCGATAAACTCAAAAGGTTCGGGGGAGTTCAGATGAAGATAAGTCATTAAACGGAAATATTCAGTTAAGGATACACCGACTTTTTTGGCCCGTTTAACCAGACGGAAATAGAGCGGATCAGGAAGACTAATTAGTTTCTGGTGGACCTTGGTTGATTGAGTGTACATATATAGATTATATATGGATTCTATATATTGTCAATAGCTAAGCAAATATCAGTAAAAATTGGCTCAATTGGACGATTACCATCAACCTCAAAAAGTATATTTTTGCTTTTAAAATAATCCAAAATCGGGTCAATGTTTGATTCGTAGAGAATTTTTTGACGGTTGACGATGGCTTCGGGGGTATTATCGGAGCGAGTAGCATCCTGAAATGATTCCCCCGCTTTTTGGCGACGGCGGACAACTTCGTTAAAATCAATAGTTAAGTGAATTAATAGAGAAAAGGGAAGGGATTGTTTTTTCAGAAAATATTCAATAATTTTTCCCTGATTTAATACACGGGGAAAACCATCAATAATAAAATTTTGATAATTAATGTTTTTTAACTTGTTAACTAAAACATCAAAAACAAGATCATCCGGAACCGGAACACCCTTGTCAATATACGTTTTGGCCTCGAGGCCAAAACCGGAACCGGCAGCAATTTCATCCCGTAAAAGTTGACCCATGGAAATATGGGTTAAGGAATATTTATCTGCTATTAATTTAGCTTGAGTCGATTTGCCGCAGCCGGAAGGTCCAATGATAAAAAGATTAAGAGGCATTAAGAAACCCTTTGTCCCTCGATAAGCTCGGGACATTTCCCTTCAAAAGGGCAATTTATAAAATTAGATTTCGTCATGTCTGGAAACAATTTGTTGTTTAATATCTTCAGCAACCGAATGTAAGCTGTTTATCACTGCTTCATTAGTATAGCGTATTGTTTTAATCCCTATATTAGATAAAATTTGATCACGCCCTCGGTCACGGTTTGCTTGAGACGAGTGATACCCCCCATCAATTTCGATATCGAGTAACAATTTTGGACAATAAAAATCTAAAATGAATTGATCGATTGGTTTTTGACGGAGAAATTTATATCCTAAAGTCTTTTTATTTAGAACTAAGTTCCACAATAATGATTCGGAAGGTGTAGGGTTTTTACGATTGGTTCGAGACAATTCTCTTAACTCTAGAAGATACTTATTGTGCCCTCTTTGAGTTATTGGGTTATTGTCTTGTTTCATAAATTCCCCTTTTGAAGGGGAAAACCCCCGAAGGGGGAAAGGGTTTAATAAGATAACTTCTCGTAATGGTACATTTGAACCACGTTTTCGATTTTACGGGTCAATTCAAGAATAACTGAAACCACAATCAAAACTGAGGTGCCGCCAATAGATAGGGTGGAAATACCAGTAACTCGCTCTAAAAGAGAGGGAATTACGGCAATTAAACCCAAAAATACAGCTCCGATTAACACCACCCGATTGAGTAAAAACTCGAGACGTTTTTCGGTGGCAATTCCCGGACGAATACCCGGAATAAAACCACCGGATTTCCGAAGTTCGTCAGCCACATCTTTGGGTTGAAAAACGACGGATGCATAAAAATAAGTAAAAGCGATAACTAAAATAAAGTAAAAAATGATATGAGTAAGACTGGTCTGGGAAAATACCCGGCTGACGTTTAGGGCAATATTAGCCAAGGCTTGGTTAGAACTCCTGGAGAGAGCCTGGCCTAATAGAGACGGAATGGAAGCAAGCGAGACGGCAAAAATAATCGGCATAACGCCGGCGACATTGACCTTGATGGGAAGATAGGTAGTCTGGGCCCGACGGGCGTAGTTAATCGGTACCCGAAGTACGGCTTCTTCGACCATAACTACTGAAATAATAATGCCAAAGGCAATAGCGGCAAAAAGAAGAATGTTGAAAAGATTTTCCGGATTACTAAAATCAGAGAGAGTTAAGGTTTGAAAAAGGCTGACCGGAAGACGAGCGATAATTCCGGCAAAGATTATAACCGAAATACCATTACCAATACCATAATCATTGATCAATTCGCCTAAAAAAATCATGAGCATGGTGCCAGTGACCATACTGGTAACCAGAGCTACTATGGTTAAAGGATTGAGGGCACCAATAATTTTTTGAGAGTGAAGAATGCCGTACATAGCCAAGGCCTGAAAGGCTGACAAAGGGATAGTTAGAATTCGGGTATATTGATTTAATTTGGCCCGACCGTACTCCCCTTCTTTCTGAAGTGCCTTAAGTTCCGGAATAACAAATCCCAACATCTGGAGCATAATTGAGGCATTGATATATGGATTTAAACCAAGGGCAGCAATAGAAAAATTAGCCAGTGTCCCACCGGAAAAAATATCCAAAAGAGAAAGGAGTTGATTTTGGGTAAAAAAGCTTTTTAAAAGTGTAAGATTAACTCCGGGGACCGGAATGTGAGCCAGAAAACGGAAAAAGACTAAGATACCAAGCGTTAATAAAATCTTTTTTTTAAGGACGGGAGTTTTGAGACCTTCAGCATAAAGTGATAGGCCGCGAGTCAGTCGATTCATTTACCCTTCTATCTTACCACCGGCAGCATTAACTTTCTTGGTGGCAGACTCCGTCATTTTTATATTTTGGAAAGTGAGCTTTTTCTGTAGAGTTCCGGTGGATAATATTTTGACACCTAATTTATACATTCGGGCATCAAGGCGGGGGAACTTTTCAAAAATATTTTTGAGAGTGACAGTGTCACCTGACTTATAAACTTTTTCAATTTGGGAAAGAGTGATGGTTTGAAACTTATTTAAAGCATTAGTTCGATGTTTACCGCGAAGGAAAGGAAGACGCTTTATCCAGGACTTCTTGATTTTAGTACCATCAAAAGTTAATTTGGTGCTTCCCCGAACTTTGTCACCTTTGGCTCCCCGACCGGTAGTGTGACCACCGACTCCGGAACCAATACCCCGACCACGTCGCTTAGCAGACTTGGAGACTATTGGTTTGAGGTGACTTAAAATATTCATGTGATTATTTAATGTCTTAATGACTTAATGATTTTAGAGCCCTAAAAGTTGCCCAAACATTAACCGATTTATTTCTGGAACCAATAATTTTACTGACGAGGTCTTTAATCCCGGCCAATTCAACCACAGATCTAACCGGACCGCCGGCGATTAAACCGCTTCCTTTTTTACCGGGGCGAAGTAAGATAATGGCACCTTTAAATTTAATTTTAAGGGAAGAGCCGATAGTTCCGTCAACAATAGGGACAGTAAACATTGATTTTTGGGCTCGTTTGATAGCTTTTTGGATAGCGTCGGCGACACTTTTGGCTCGGCCGTGACCAACACCAACCCGGGATTTCTTGTCACCGGAAACTACCAGGGCGGTGAAGGCGATTTGGTTGCCGCCTTTGGTCTTTTTAGAAACCCGTTTGATTTTAACAACTTTTTCAGTAAATTCAGAAACCGGTTTCTGAAATCTTTCAAAAGCACCTCTTTTATTATTTTGATTGTTATCCATATTCTAAAAATCTAAACCTCCGGCGCGGGCGGCATCGGCTAGAGCCTTGACCCGACCGTGATAACGATAAAGACCGCGATCGAAACGAATTTTAGTTATTTTCTTTTTTAAGGCTAGAGCCGCTATGGCAGTACCAACAGCTTCGGCTTGTTTTAACTTTGTCATTTTGGCAAGTTTTAGGGTTTTGGAAGAAGTGGAAACGAGAGTTTTGCCGTGTTTGTCGTCAATTATCTGAACCCAAATATGACAGTTACTTCGGTGGACGGATAAACGGGGAACGCCAAGATTGAGTTTGATTTTACTTCTGACCCGAGCTAGACGACGAAGTTTTTGATTATGAACAATAGTCATTTTATTTAGGCTTTGGCGGTTTTGCCGGCTTTTAATTTAATAAATTCGTTTAGATAGCGAATGCCTTTACCTTTGTAAGGTTCTGGTGGTTTAATTTTTCGGATATTGCTGCCAACTTGACCGACAACAGTTCGGTCGGGACCGGTAACAGTAACCTTGGTATCTTCGGCAACCTGAATAGTTATCCCCTTGGGGGCGGTGATAAATACCGGATGAATAAAACCGGCCGATACACTCAATTTATCGCCAGTAATCGATGCTTTGTAACCGGTACCCCGAATCTCTAAATTTTTAACCCAAGGAGTAACGACACCAGTCACCATATTGTTTAAATGAGCCCGAGTAGAACCGTGACAGGATTTAGTGATTTTGTCGTTGGTTTCACGGGAAACAGTTATTTTTTTATCCTTGATGTCAATGTTAATTTTTAGCGGCAAATTTAGGAATAATTCACCTTTGGGACCAGTAATTTTGACAATACGATTGTCAACCGTAACGGTAACACCGTCAGGGATAGAAATAGTTTTGTTACCAATTCGAGACATATGTAATTAATTTCTAATTTCTAATATCTAATGTCTAATTAATATAAAAAATAATTTAAATATTCTAAAAATAATGTTTTAATAAATTTCGGCGATGAGTTCGCCACCGAGTTTCTTGACAGCTGCTTCTTTTTGGGAAAGAAGACCACTGGATGTTGAAACAATAATTAAGGACTTTGGAGTTTTTCCCCAAGGAAGAGAAGAGTGTTTACTGTAGAGACGACGACCGGGCTTGGACATAATATCGACACTATGGATCTGGGGAGAAGTAATAGTAAAACTTCTTTTGTCGGTAGTAACAGAAAAATCCTTGATAAAACCATGGGACCGAAGAATTGTCAGGATGTTTTGAGAATTTGAAGAAAAAGGGGCAGAAATAATTTTCTTGCCGCTCCTAGAAGCGTTTTTGATTCGAATGAAAAGATCACAGGAAAGTGAGTTGATCATATTAAAAACTGGCTTTTCTGACACCGGGTAACATGCCGGCATCAGCTAATTTTCTAAAACAAAGTCGACAAAGACCAAAGAGACGAATATAGGCCCGACCGCGACCACAGATGTGACAACGATTGTGGTAGCGAGTTTTATAAGGAAGCTTTTTTAGTTCCCTAATTTTTTTGGTTAGTCTGGCCATATTTTATTTTTGAAAAGGAAAACCCAAGGTGGATAATAACATTTTTGAATCAGCAATTGAAGCAGCGGTGATGTTGAGAGTAATTTCAAGACTACGGATTTTACTAACATTATTTAAATTAACTTCAGGAAAATATGTCTGATCGCGAATAGTAAGAGAGTAATTACCATTTTGATCGAATTGAGTGTTACCCATCCCTTTAAAATCACGAAGCTGGGGTAAAACTAAATTAAAAAGTTTTTCAACAAAGTGGTACATCCTAATCCCGCGGAGGGTGACTTTTAGGGCCAGCGGGTCATTTTGACGGAGTTTAAAAGTGGAAATTGATTTTTTGGACCGGGTAACAGCCGGTTTTTGACCGGCAATAGCCGTCAGTTCTTTTTCAGCGGCTAAAAGTGCTTCCTGCGATTCCCTAGCTTCGGCTACCCGATAATTGAGAACGACTTTATTTAGACGAGGTAAAGAGAAAAAGTTTTTGGGGGAACCAAAATTTTTGATCAGTAATTTATTAATTTCGGGAGGGGTGTAAATCATATTTATTTTTTGTTTTGAGTTAATGGAGTTTTGCACTTTCGGCAAATTCTTAATTTGTGGCCAGCTTTATTGATAGTGTAGGCAACCCGAACCGGTTTTTGACAACCTGGGCAAAGAAGAATAACTTTAGATGAGAGAAGTGACCTCTCCTTTTCAATAATCCCACCCTTTTGGTCTTTACTTGACTTGAGATGTTTTTTGAAAAGATTGAGTCCCTTAACAACGACTTTTCCGGTTTTGGGAAAACTTTTGATAACTTCCCCAGTTCTACCTTTGTCTTTACCAATAAGAATTTTAACGTGGTCTCCAGTTAAGATTTTCATTTTAATATACCTCCTTGGCCATAGAGGCAATTTTTGTAAAACCTGCATCTTTAATTTCTCGGGCAATAGGGCCAAATATACGGGTACCCCGAGGATTATTTTGAGTGTCGATGATAACTCCGGCATTGTCGCTGAAACGGATATAAGAGCCATCTTGTCGCCCCATTTCTTTTTTGGTCCGAACGATAACGGCTCTGACTTTTTCTTTTTTCTTGACTAAAGCATTGGGGATAGCTTCTTTGACCACTCCCAAAACAATATCGCCGATACCGGCCTGTTTATGCTTGGAGCCGACATAAATATGCATTATTTGGAGGGCTTTAGCTCCGCAATTATCAGCCGGATGAATAATGGTTCGAAGTTGTAACATAATTTAGATAAAAAGATAAAAAGATAAAAAGATAAGTAGTGAAGAAAAAATATTAGTCATTATTTAATTATTTCAATAGTAGTAAATCTTTTGGTTTTGCTTAAAGGCCTAACTTCGCGGATTCTAACTAAATCGCCAACCTTGGCACCAAGATTATTCTCAGCATAAAGCTTTTTGTGACGCTTGACGATTTTTTGATAAAAGGAGTGGCGAAATTTATAGTCAAGAGAAACTACGATAGTATTGGTCATTTTGTCAGAGGTAATAGTGCCGGTAAATATTTTGCCGGTAATTTTATTTAGTTTTGACATCTTGGTGATTTTTAATAAGAGAAGAAAGCAAACTTATTTCGAAACGGAGTTTTTTAAAAACAGAAGTGTCTTTAAGACTACCTAAAAATTGTTTGGTCTTGGCCTCAAAAAGAGTTTTCTTTTTCTCGGTTAGAAGTTTGATTGCTTCCGGAACTGATTTTTGGTTCATGGCTATTTTATCAGATTTTCTCATATTTTAGAAACAATTTTAGTAACTATGGGTAATTTTGCACCGGCCAGTTTGAGGGCAAGATGAGCTTCCTTTTCGGAAACACCGGTAATTTCAAATAAGATTCGACCCGGGCGAACAACGGCCACATAACCTTTGACATCACCTTTGCCAGCACCCATGGTTCCTCCGCCTGCTTTCTCGGTTACGGGTTTATCGGGAAAAATCCGAATCCACATCCGACCATTTCTTTTGGTGGCGTGGGCGATGGTGCGACGGGCAGCTTCAATTTGATTGCTGGTGACCCAACCACAAGCCATAGCCTTGAGACCATAATCACCAAAATTTACCAGTGAGCCGGCTGAAAGACCACGCATTCTCCCCCGGAAAGCTTTTCGATATTTAGTCCGTCCTGGTTGCAACATATATTTAAGCTAGACAGAGAAAAACTTTAATACCGATGTAGCCGGAACGGGTAAGACATGGTTGTTCAAAATAGTCAATGTGGGAACGGATGGTACTTAAAGGAACAGTGCCTTGAGAGAATTTTTCCCGACGGCTAATTTCAGCACCATTAATCCGGCCGGAAAGTACAACTTTAATTCCCTTGGCACCGGCACCCATAGATTTTTCCATGGCTCCCAAAATTACCCGACGATAAGACATCCGTTTTTGAAGCTGATAGGATATTTTTTCGGCAATGAGTTTGGCTGAAAAATCGACGTTTCTAAATTCTTCCACCTGAATATCAATGTTTATTTTGGCTGAAGAGCGGGTTAATAATTTTTGAATGTCATTTTTTAGGATTTCCAGCTCTTTACCGCCGCGACCGATAACTAAACCGGGACGAGAGACAATTAAAATTATTTTTATTTTTTTGGCTGAACGTTCGATTTTTGTGGCAACAATGCCAGCACTGGATAGCTTTTTTTGAATAAAATCACGGATCCGTTTGTCTTCTAAGAGAAGAATGGGATACTTATACTTGTTGGCAAACCAAGAAGATTGCCAGTCCGGGGCGGTAAGAGAAGTTTTTAATCTGAAAGATAATGGATTGACTTTTTGACCCATATTTAATTTTTTACCTGTCCTTTTAAAATAATAGTTAGCCGACTGTGGCGACGGGTGATAATACCACGAGCGAAGCGGGAACCGTGAGACTTGTCCATCCGTTTGGTTTTGGGACCTTCATTAACCATAAAAGAGACAAAAGAAAGTGTGTCAGGAAGGAGATGGTAGTTATTTTTGGCAGTAGCAATGGCAGTTTCCAGGGCTTTGGTTAAAATTCTTCCCGCTTTAGTATTGGTAAATTTAAGACAAGGTAAAACTTTTGACACCGGAACTTTTTTGATGGTATCAACCAAGAGACGAAGTTTACGGGGGGAAATTTGAAGATTTTTGTCCATAAATTTGGACTCTTTAAATTCCGGTGGGGCGGCTATAATTTTGGGAACAATCGGTTTTGAATTTGCCTTAGAAATTGTCATATGTTTTTAGGTTTTTTCGATAACCCGTTTCACTACTCGGCCATGACCTTTAAAAGTTCGAGTGGGAGAAAATTCGCCCAAACGGTGACCGACCATATCTTCGGTGATATAAACATTAATAAATTTACGGCCATTATGAACGCCAAAATTTCGACCGACAAATTCGGGAGTAATTTGACAGCGACGAGAATATGTATTGACGGCGTCTTTGGTTTTAGCAATTTTTTCTAAAAGACGGGGATCGATATAGGGACCTTTTTTGCTGGATCGGGACATATGTTAAATTTCTAATTTCTAATGTCTAATGTTTAATGTTTAATATCTAAAATTTTTAATTAAATTAATAAAAATATATAAATATAAGTTACTTCCGATGTTTAATAATTAAACGGTTGGAGTGTTTTTTACGTTTACGAGTAATTTTCCCCATAGCCACCTTACCCCAAGGAGTTTTGGGATTCATACCAATTGAAGACCGGCCTTCGCCGCCGCCATGTGGATGGGAACGGGGATCCTGAGCCACACCACGAACAGAGGGACGAATCCCCCGATGGCGACTGTCCCCGGCTTTGGTCATTTTTTGATTGGAGTGGTCAATATTACTGACTTGGCCAATAACGGCGGTGCATAAACTCGAAAAAATACGGATTTCACCTGAGGGTAATTTAACAATGGCTTTATCTTCCTCAACACTTTGTAAATAAGCGGCAGAGCCGGCACTTTTAATTAGTTGGGCTTGAGACCCAGGACGGTATTCCAAACAATGAAATGGAGTGCCGACGGGAATATTTTTTAGGGATAACTTATTGCCGTCTTTGATGGGAGCAGTGTCGGAATAAACAACCGTGTCGCCAAGTTTTAAAAGACTGGTGGCCAGAATATATTTTTTAGTGCCGTCAGTGTACGCCAATAGGGCGATTTTGGCGGTGCGGTTGGGATCGTATTCAATAGAAACAACCCGGGCTTGGATATCTTTTTTGGCTCTTTGCCAATCAATAAGCCGGAGAAACCGTTTGTGTTCGCCGCCTCGATGGCGGGTAGAAACATGACCGGATGCATCACGACCACTTTGTTTCTTTTTGATGGAAAATAATTTATTTCTGGTCATTTTTGAGTGTTAAAAGATCAATCTTTTGATCTGCAGGAATGGTAATAACGGCTTTTTTGACATCAGCGCGGGATGAGGACTTTCGAGTTTTCCAATTGGTTTTTATCTTGCCACCAATCCGATAGGTGTTAACTTTGAGTGGTTTTATACCAAAATAATGAAAAAATTCGGAAGCAATATTTATTTTGGAGGCATCAAATTCGACGACAAAAGAATATTTTCCTTTACTCTGGGCGCTAATTGCTTTCTCGGTAACAAGAGGTCGTTTGATAAACATAATTATTTTAGTTTGTTAATAGCTTTTTTTGAAAAGATTAAGAAATTTTGAGATGACAGATTATGGGGGTTTAAGGATGATAAAGAAAGTAGGGTAAATCCCGGTATATTTCTAAAAGCTCTTTTAATGGAAGGGAGGGTTTTGGTAGTTATGATACCAATTTGACGACTGCCAGCTAATAGTGAATTCTCTTTCCCGAGTTTGTCAATAAAATCCCAAGCGATTTTAGTTTTGGGGGTAATAGAGCTGAATTTTTCAACGGCTAACATGGACTTGTTGGTGGCAAATTTGGAAAGAACTGAATTTAGGGCCACAATTTTCATCCTTTTGGTAAGTTTGAGTTTGAAATTTTGATCACCCCGAGGTCCATGAGCACTACCCCCTCCGACAAATTGAGGGGCCTTGGCAGTACTGTGACGGGCTCGGCCGGTTCCTTTTTGAGCCCATATTTTTCGATTAGTACCGGCAATTTCGCCGCGATGTTTGGTTTTGGCGTGGGCACTACGACTACGGCTTTGAAGAACCCGAATAGCCTGAGAAACTAAGACTTCATTTATTTTGACATCAAAGACAGATTTGGATAAATTTAAATCCCTGATTTTCTCTCCCGAAAGATTATAGAGATCAGTTTTCATATTATTTTTTGAGGGTAACCCAGGAGTTAAATGCTCCGGGAACTGAACCGCTAACATAAATTAGGGAAGATTCTTTGTTGATAGAAATTACTTTTAGACCAGAAATAGTCTTGGTGGCATTACCATAATGACCCGGCATTTTTTTACCTTTGACTACTTTACCCGGGGTTTGAGCACCAATTGAGCCGGGAGCCCGAACGCGGTCGGATTGACCGCCGGTTACCGGTTGACGATGAAATCCCCATCTTTTAATGACACCGGCAAACCCACGACCCTTACTTTTGGCAGTGGCAGAAATGACATCTCCGGGCGAAAAAACGGAATCGATGGAAAGATCTGAGTTTATTTCGGGAAGAGTCTCGGAGACCGGCAAAAATTCCTGGTGACTCTTGACACTAAAAGCAACCTGGACAGCCTGATATCCATCTTTGGCAACAGTTTTTATAGCCGTCACTTTGACTGGTTTAGCCAAAAGGGTGGTCACACCGATCCGTTTACCAGCAGAGTCGTAAACACTGGTCATAGCCTTCTTTTTGGCAATAAATCCTCTTAGCATAAGCTGTTTTACATTTTAACTTCGACTTCGACTCCGGAGGGCAAATCCAAATGTTGAAGACTGTCAACAGTACGCAGACTAGTCGAAGTTATGTCGATTAACCTCTTGTGAGTCAACACTTCGTAGTGCTCACGAGCGTTTTTATCGGTATGTGGACTAGTCAAAACAGTAATAAGTTTACGGCTGGTAGGAAGAGGAATGGGTCCTTGAACACTGGCACCGGCGGTGACGGCAGCTTCGACAATTTTGACAGCCGCCTCATCAATAAGACGATGATCAAAGGATTTGAGGCGGATTCTAATGCGGGTGCCTTTCATTAATCTAAAATTTCTAATTTCTAATTTCTAAAGAAATTAAACTTATTCTTTTAATTATTAATTATTAAAATGTTATTTTATTAAATTGTTTTTCCCCCGCTGGAGCGGGGGTAAATTTTATTTAATAATTTCGGTGATAGCACCGGCGCCGACGGTTAGACCGCCTTCGCGAATAGCGAAACGGAAACCTTTCTCCATGGCGACCGGTTTAATTAATTTAACCGAAACATTGGCATTGTCTCCGGGCATGACCATTTCGACACCTTCGGGAAGAGTAACTTCACCGGTAACATCGGTGGTTCGGATAAAGACCTGGGGACGGTAGCCAGTAAAGATAGGAGTATGTCGACCGCCCTCTTCTTTTTTAAGTAGATAAATTTCGGCCTTAAATTCAGTGTGGGGAGTAATGGTACCGCCCTTGGCTAAAACCTGACCGCGTTCGATATCATCTTTTTCAACACCCCGCAAAAGAATTCCAACATTGTCACCGGCTTGACCTTGGTCAAGTGATTTATGAAACATTTCCACCCCGGTAACCACCACTTTTTTGGTATCACGAAGACCGACAATTTCCACTTCATCGTTGACTTTGATAATTCCCCGCTCAATTCTACCGGTGGCAACAGTACCACGACCCTTAATAGAAAAGACGTCCTCGATGGGCATCAAAAAGGGCTGGGTAAGTTCACGTTTGGGTTCGGGAATATAGGTATCCAGGGCTTCCATCAATTTTTTAATAGATTCAACCCCTTCGGCGTCGCCGTTGAGGGCCTTAAGAGATGAGCCGCGAATAATAGGGATTTCATCACCGGGATATTTGTATTTTTTAAGAAGGTCGCGGATTTCCATCTCAACCAGATCCAAAAATTCCGGATCGGTAACCAAATCACATTTGTTTAAATAAACCACCAGAGCCGGAACGTTGACCTGTCGAGCCAACAAAACGTGTTCCCGGGTTTGAGGCATAGGACCATCCGGGGCGGAAACGACAAGAATGGCTCCGTCCATTTGAGCGGCACCGGTAATCATGTTTTTGACATAATCAGCATGTCCGGGACAATCAATGTGAGCATAGTGACGTTTATCAGTTTCGTATTCAACGTGGGAAATCGCAATAGTGACAATTTTGTTGGCGTCACGGACAGTGCCGCCTTTAGCAATGTCCGCATAGGACTTAGCGTTGCCTTGAACTTTAGTAATGGCCGCAGTTAAGGTAGTTTTGCCGTGGTCGACGTGACCGATGGTGCCGACATTAACGTGGGGCTTGGTTCTTTGATATGTACCTGCCATATTTTTATATTTTTTAAATGTCTTCCGAAGATTTCGGAAAATTTATAACAAGAAAGATTATACATTATTCCACTATCGAAAAATAGCGGAAAACGCTTTAGAATTGTATCAACAGGTGACTAGCTTTGCAATATGGCTAATTTGCCTTATGGGCATCTCCCCTTGACCCTCCAAAGGCGGGCAGGCAGGGGCGACAGAAAATTGATCAGTAAATTTCGGAGGATCGTCAACAAACACGGGTTATTTTCATTTTTATTGAAACATTATTAAAAACATTTCGTCATTGCGGGGAGGCTTGGCGACGAAGCAATCTCGCTGGAATTGGCACTGTCATTGATATTTTTTATAGAGTCGTTATTAAATTTAGTAGAGACGTTGTTAAGTATACGTAGAGACGTTGTTAAGTATACGTAGAGACGTTGTTAAGTATACGTAGAGACGTTGTTAAGTATACGTAGAGACGTTGTTAAGTATACGTAGAGACGTTGTTAAGTATACGTAGAGACGCGCGATCGTGCGTCTCTACAAAATGTTATCGATAGAATTTATCTTTTTCCCAATTGGCGACATTATTTCGGATATATTGTTTTGTAATAATCAGTTGCTGATCGTCTTTAACGATTTCATCATGGAATCGTGATTGCCAGGCAAAAAACATACTATGTTGATTACACATACGTGTAACAGAGGATTTGAATTGACTAACGATCTTGGGGATTGTTTGGTTTGACTTTATAGCCAATCGGTGAAAATGAAAACTTTGATATTTTTTATGTAGAGACGTTGGGGGTGTTTGTAGAGACGCGCGATCGTGCGTCTCAACAGATTTTAATTGAAGAGGTATCGTTTCCATGAGGATGTGGAGATGATTGGGCATGACAACATAATCCAATATTTTTACATTTAAGAAATGTTTGGGGATATCGACGATACATTGTTGAGCAATTTGGCCACGAAGAGATAAACACATTTTGTTTTCAATGATTTTTCCAAAGAATTTATTGTGGTTTAAGGTACAGATAGTGACGAAATAGATTCCGGGGGATGAATAATCCCAGTTTTTCAGACGAGATGACTCAATAGAAAAACGATCGGCAAATTTAGAAGGGTCATCAACAGGCACAAAAAGATTTTAATCTTTTTTGTCGGTGGTTTTGATGGTCAGTTTTTCCTGGATGTCGCGGGGGACGGGATCGTAATGGCTGGGCTCCATATAAAAAGAACCGCGGCCTTGAGTCAAAGATCGAATAACAGTAGCGTAACCCCGAACTGTTTCAAGAGGAATGGTGGCGACAACGGTAGTAAAACCAAAAGAATCAGTGGTGCCACCAATTTGACCACGACGGGAAGACAGATCGCCAATGACGGTGCCCAAAAAGTCAGAAGGAGTGGCTACCTCCATTTTCATGATAGGTTCAAGAATCAGGGGACGGGCGAGGGCGACAGCGTCTTTAATGGCATAGGCACCGGCTAATTTAAAGGCCTGTTCGGACGAATCAACATCATGATAGGAACCGTCATAGACAGTTATTTTAATGTCAGTACAGGGATAACCGGCAATAATTCCTTTAAGTAAAGTTTCCCGGACACCTTTTTCAATGGCCGGAATGAAATTACTGGGAATTACTCCGCCTTTGATACCATTGACAAACTCAACACCTTCACCACGAGCTTTGGGTTCGACTCGAATTTTACAGTGGCCATATTGACCATGACCACCGGATTGATGAATATACTTTCCCTCACCTTCGGCTGTTTCAGATATGGTTTCCCGATAAGCTACTTGGGGAACACCAGTTTTGACGTTGACGCCAAATTCCCGCTTTAAACGATCAACCACTATTTCCAAATAGAGTTCACCCATGCCGGCAATAATTGACTGCCCGGTTTCCTGATTGTAGGAAACCTTAAAGGTGGGATCTTCCTGGGTGAGGCGGTTTAAAGCTTGACTCATTTTTTCCTGATCATCAGTAGTTTCCGGCTCGATTGACAGCGATATTACCGGGTCGGGGAATTGAATTGGAGACAAAGAAATTGGAGAGTTTTTGTCACAGAGAGTATCACCGGTATAGGATTCCTTAAGACCAATACAGGCAATAATTTCTCCGGCGAAACCTTCTTCAATCCCCTCTCTTTTGTCGGCATGCATTAATAAGAGGCGGCCGATACGTTCGCTTTTTTTACGGGTAGAATTGTACACTTCAGTGCCGGTTTTGACGATACCAGAATAAACCCGGACATAGGACAGAGTGCCGACATGGGGATCGGATTGAACTTTAAATAATAGACCGGAAAAAGAATCATTGTTTTCGGGTCTTCTTAATATTTTGTCGCCGGTATTAACATCAAAACCTTCAATCGGAGGTAGATCGATAGGTGAAGGTAGATAATCAATAATGGCGTCAAGAATCGGATGGATGCCTTTGTTGCGCCAAGCGGCACCACAGAAAACCGGAAAAAGTTTACGAGCAATAGTGGCACGTCTCAGGGCAGCCTTTAACTCGGGAACAGAAATATTTTCTTCATTTAAATATTTTTCCATAAGAACATCATCGGTACCGGCAATCTTTTCCACCATGTGAGCCCGGGCGGCCGTTGCCGCGCTCGCATACTCGGGTGTGACATCTTTTACTGTGAACTCCATACCTTCGGGATCTTTGTCATAGACAATCATTTTCATTTCCATTAAATCAATGACGCCTGTGTGGGCATGTTCTTCGCCGATGGGCAGAACTACCGCAACAATGGGGGCCCGAAGTTTTTGGGTGATGGAATCGAGAGTTTTTTGAAAAGAGGCACCGACTTTATCCATTTTATTAACAAAGGCAATCCGGGGAACGCCGTATTTGTCGGCTTGACGCCAAACAGTTTCACTCTGCGCCTGAACACCGGCGTTACCGTCAAAAATCATAATGGCGCCGTCAAGAACCCGTAGGGACCGTTCAACTTCGGCGGTAAAATCAACGTGGCCGGGGGTGTCGATAATATTAATACGATATTGCTTCCAAAAGGTGGTAATACAGGCTGATTGGATGGTGATTCCCCGTTCCCGCTCTTGAATCATGGAATCGGTGGTGGTAGTACCTTCATCAACTGAACCAATTTTGTGAATTTTGCCGGTGTAGAAAAGTAGGCGTTCGGTGGTGGTGGTTTTGCCACCGTCAATATGGGCAATTATGCCGATATTCCTGACTTTGTCCATGGTTACGATTCTATTTTTGGTGACCTGAATGGCATCGGGCATACAATTAATTTTCAATTATCAATTACGAATTACGAATTATGAATCGCGAGTTACGAATTGAAGATAAATTTTTTTTATAAATAAATATAGTTTATTTTATACCTAAAGTATAAACATAGTATCATAGCAATGGGAAAATAGTTTTACAATGGCTGGTATAATTTGGAAGTGGAAAAGAAAAAGATAGTTGT
>Ga0210016_1001115_pt1 | contig 24762 bp, 22 predicted proteins | sample CryGeyCG2014_300_FD_185454 | JGI IMG/M metagenome (GOLD analysis project Ga0210016, IMG submission 185454) | Groundwater microbial communities from aquifer - Crystal Geyser CG02_land_8/20/14_3.00 (SPAdes) (version 2) | ecosystem: Environmental > Aquatic > Deep subsurface > Groundwater | place...
TACGCCTGACGATCTCGACATCTTCCGGGGTGACTGACCGCCTCCTGTATGTTATGATCGATTCCATTCCTGAGACTATAAATCATCAGGAACCGGAACGCAATCTTTTTCGAAGAAAAATTACGGCACGGCGGACAATTTTAAATTGGAGCTACGATTGCCCGTGAACGGTTACATTATTTGATTACGTCAAGCCCCTCTGTAACCATGAAAGGAATGGCGGATTTTGAAGCCGTGAAAAAGGAAAAAATAACATGGAATCATCCAACCACAAAAAACCACTGTCAATACATATTTATTATTTTCTGGTACTACAAATGACATTTTAGCCTATATGTAATCTTAACCCATCGCAATTACACATATCATACTTTTTGGCAGACCCGATTTAGGCGATCTTCTGGGGAAAAGTCATGAATTTGGGCTATGTATTATGGCGCCTGACGAGCTTGGTAAACCATACCAATGGGGGAAATCCATTCAGGATTATCTCAAAGTCGTCTATGATCTCAGATCGCATTGATAGCTTGAATCAAAACCTCGATTCAAGGATAGACTGGATTCCCCGATCAAGTCGGGGAATGACGAAGCTGTGAATTTTGCAATTGCCTCAATAGTTCGGGGAAAATAAAATCCTAAGAGCCGCATGAAATCCTCTTCGTTCTTGACGGAGCAGTTCATGGACTTTTATAAGCCGGGCGGGCCGGGATCAGTCCGGCTTATGTGCTAAGGTCTGGCGTCCCCCTCCATGCCGCTTGCCCCTATATCCTTACCTTCAGGTCATCAAAGGCGACAGCGGCCTTGAAGGTCAGCCGCCTATCCGAGAGCACCCGTTCAAGGGTCTTCTCCCAATCGGTCTGGCAGCAGGGTATGGGGTAGGGGAGATCGCCAGATGGGGTTCCAAGAGGGTCTTTGGGCTGATATTTCTTCAGACAGGTGTTCCATGGATCGCCCGCAACCATATCGGCGTCTCCTATGTGTGTAATGTATGTCATCTTCGGGGAAAAAAGTTCAATGAAACGGAGGGCCCTTTGAAGGCTCATGTGGCTGGGCCTGTTTTCGACAGGCTCGTTCAGCCAGAAGCTCTGAATAACGAGGATATCCGGCGAGACGGCCTCTTCCGGGATCTGAGGGATATCAACGAAATCGGAGGTATAGACAATCCTTTTGGTCGCCCCCCGTGAGACTTCAAAGCGAAATAGAAAACCTACCGAGCCTGCCGCGGTCTTTCCATGGTCGGTCTTGAAGGCCATTGCCTCAAGGCCCCCCGCCTCGAACCATCTGCCTGTGTCTATCAGCCGGGGCGTGATCACCCCCATCTGCTCCAGATATCCGAAGCGGAGCCTTATTATCTCCCAGCTTTTTTCGGTCAGATAGACCGGAATAGGTGTGAAGGTGTCCCTGGGCACATTTCGCTTGAATGCAAAAAGATCATCCATGCCTATGAAATGGTCTCCATGCTCATGGGTGATGAAGACCGCATCCGGCCTTTCAATCGCGTTTCTTGCAATCTGATCTCTTATGTCTGGGCCGCAGTCTATCAGGACGGTTTTTTCGCCCCTCAGGAGCAGGGCGGTTCGGTTCCTCTTTTCACCCAGTTCTCTCATTTTCTTGCAGATGCGGCAGCCGCAGGCAATCTCGGGAAGGCCCCAAGCCCCGCCGGTTCCAAGAAAGGTAAGCTCCATGGACTTCCTCCTATCTCCTTTCGCGTTTCACCATCAACCTATTGGTGTCCCTGGATGGAGACCTTGAGCAGCAGGTCTCCTCTTATATCTCCCAACTGCCTCCCAATTCCTTCAAGCCTCAGGGTCATACCTTCCCTGATTCCTGGAGGGACGGTCACGCGCACGAGGCGATTATGGAATCCCCATGGCACATTTACGAGTTTGTTGGTCCCTTTTAAAGCCTCTTCCGGTGTTATCACTATGGAGCCGTAAATGTTCGGATCATCCATCTGGGCCGAAGTCCTTATGCTTTGCAGTCTCGGCGTCTTGTGTTTTTCAGTCGCTGGCCGAATCATTTTGGTCAGGCCCGAGGAAGGCGCCCTTGTGAATAGCTTGATAAGGATCATCCCCGCTACAAATCCGCCTATGTGAGCCCACCACGCTACTCCTCCGGCCGCGCCCGACGAGCCGGCGGCGTTGAGAAACTGGAGAAAAAACCATATCCCCAGAAAGACGTAGGCGGGTATCTCGATAAAATAAGGGATGAAGATGATGGGTATCAGGGTGAGAATCCTTGCCGAAGGATACAGAAGGAAATAGGCCCCCATGACCCCGGCAATGGCCCCGCTTGCGCCGATAGTGGGTACGGGAGACTCAAGATTGAGGGCCAGGTGTGATAATCCTGAAATTACCCCGCACAGCAGATAGAAGGCCAGATACCTGATCGGCCCCATCCTGTCTTCCACATTGTCTCCGAAGATGTAGAGAGACCACATATTACCCAGGAGGTGCCAGAAGCCGCCGTGAAGAAACATAAATGATAGAAAGGAGAAGGCTTGTTGGCCGAAGGTGAAGCGCTCGGCCAGTTCTGCTACGGAATATCTTGCCGGGACAAGACCGTAGATAAAAATGAACCGCTCGAGATATGTACCCTGAGCCGTCTGGAGCAGATAAACCAGGACATTCACGGCTATGATCGCGGTGTTTACGACGGGATAGTTTTTGGAGGCAGTTGTATCTCTAATAGGAAACATGGAGATTTTTTTATACTATTTTCAGGCCTGCGGGCAAGACAAAGATGCCTTATCCGGTTCTTGCTATTGCCTTACCATCAGGGAGGGCAGGTACAGGGCCATTTCCGGCCACAACATGACCAGTGCCAGGCACGCGGCCTGGCAGACCACAAAAGGCCACACGGAGCCGTAGATGTCTGCCATGGTAATCTCAGGGGGAGCCACCCCTTTGAGGATAAATAGATTGAAGCCAAACGGCGGGGTCACATAGGCCATTTCCATGTTTATCGTAAAGAGTATTCCGAACCAGAGCGGATCAAAGCCCATCTTGGCTATGACAGGCACAAATATGGGAGTGGTAAGGAGCAATATCCCTGCCGGATCGAGAAAACAACCGAGGATAAAATATATAATCTGGATGAGAATCAGGATAAGCCAGCGGTTTATCTCAAGAGAGAGGATCGCCTGCTGGATCATGGTCTGTATCTCGGCATAGGCAAGAAAGTGTGTAAAGGTGTTGGCCCCTATGATGAGCCAGAAGATCATGACGGTCAGGCTCATGGTCTCGATAAGGGACTGCCTAGCCCTGCTCCAGGTAAGTTTCCGGTGGATGGCCGCTGCCGCAAAGGCCCCCCCGGCCCCGATGGCCGCGGCCTCCGTTGGGGTGCATATTCCGAGATACATCACGCCAAGAACCAGGGCGACAAGGATAAGAGGGGATATAACGCCCTTAAGGGTCGCTATCTTTTCTACGAAGGTGAAGCGCTCTTCCCCCGGCGGCCCCAGCCCCTTGTTCACGAAGCATCTCAGGGCTATGTAACCCACAAAGACCATGGTCAGGAGCACCCCGGGCAGGATGCCGCCCGCGAAGAGCTGCCCTACCGAGACATCCGTCATATTGCTGTAAAGCACCATGATGATGGAGGGCGGGATCAGTATGCCGAGGGCTCCTCCGGCGTTTATGGAGCCCAGGGCGATGCTTTTATGGTAGCCCCTGGAGAGCATGGAAGGAAGTGCTATCAGGCCCATGGAGACCGTGGCGGCCGAGCTTATCCCGGCCATGGCGGCGAATATCGCGCATATCGCCACCGTCCCCATGGCAAGGCCTCCGCGTATCTGCCCCATCCAGCGATAGACTATCTCATAGAGTTCATCGGCTATCCCTGAAAACTTGAGCACATTGGCCATCAGCACGAAAAGGGGAACGGCCAGGAGTATGTAGTTCGTTCCCTCTCCGTAGGCCGTGTTGAAGGCCATGAGAAGGCCCTTTGTTCCCCACACAAAGAGGGTTCCGATCGTGCCTATGGCCATGAGAGCGAATGCTATGGGCACCCCAGTGAGAAGGATGATCGTGAGGAGCCCGAAGACGATGAGGGAAAGGAGCCAGGGTTCCATCATGACTCACCGCTCTTCTTTTCTTTCAAAAGATAAATCACCGCCGATGCGGCAAGGGCTAATGCCTGGAGCGCAAGGAGCCCCGCGCCTACGGGCACGGTAGCCATGGAGGGCCACAGGACTATCTCCGCTGCGCTTGATGAGGTCTGTTTTGTAACCCATGCCTCCCAGGCCAGATGCCCTCCAAACCAGATCATGGGGCCGGTTACCAGAAGCACTATAAGACCGGTCAGTATGTCCACCAGAGCCTTCTTTGAGTTACTGAAGGCCTGATAAAGGACATCCACCCTTACATGGCTTCCGTGGCTCAGACAGTAGGCCCCGCCGAGCATGACCAAAGTGACCTGAAGATAGTTTTCCACCTCGGCGGTCCAACTTGTAGCCGCATTCAGGAAGTACCTGCAGATGACCTCATAGAAGACCAGCGCGGTTATAATGGCGGTCAAGGGGGCGACCAGAAGGCCGAGTCCTATGCTCAAGCGGTTTATCAACCTGATTGCTCTTTCCATGATCGCCTGCCCCTTAACTGACTATTTGTCCAGGCCCTTGGCCTTTAGATGGTCCTTCAGTATCTGGACAAGCTTTGCAGAATAGGGAGACTTTTTTGCCTCGTTTTCCCATAGAGGCTTGCAGGCCTCTCTGAACCTTACCATTTCATTTGCAGGAATGACAGATATCTTCACTCCGTGCTTTTCAGCGCTTTCAAGAGCGCCTTTGTCCAGTTTATCCGACGCCTCGAAGGATTTATCCATGGCATTCATGGCCGCCTGCTTCACGGCCTTTTGCTGATCTGCTGAAAGACCTTTGAAGGCCTTGGTGTTGATGATGATCTCCACCACGCCGGGCGTATGAAGGGCCGGGGTGACGATGTGATCCAAGACCTCATAGAACTTATACTGCTCCATGGTGTACCAGGGATAGTCCGTCCCATCCGCGGTTCCTCTCTGGAGGGCCATGTACTGTTCAGCCCCGCTCAGCGCCAGGCCCGAGGCCCCAAGTGCCTCCATGATCTTGGCCTCCATGCCCACGGCTCTGATCTTTTTTCCCTTGAGATCTTCGAGACTGGTCACGGGAAATTTCGTAAGCAGTCCCATGCTTGCGACAGAGAGTGCGGAGAGATAGGTTACTCCGTGCTGATCAAGCGCCTCCTCCATCACCTTTATATAACCCTTGTTGAGAAGGACGTCTTTGGCCTCGGCCGAATCAGCCCAGTTGAATGGGAGCCACTGGACATTTACCTCCGGGACCTTCCCCGCAAAATAGAGAAGTGAGCCTGTGTACCCGTCCAGCATGCCCTGACGCACTCCATCAAATGCCTCGTTGGTTTTGGTCAACTGACCAGGCCAGAAAACCTTTACCTGAACCTGGTTGCTGGTGAGCCGTTCCACTTCGGAGGCGAAAAAGAGCGTAGTCTGCCCTACGCTTGCCTTCTCAGGATAGGCGCACTGAAACCTGAGAGTAGTCACTGCCAGGGCCTGTCCAGCAAACAAAATGACCATAAGAGCCATACCCGCCATCATCAAACGCTTTTTCATACTTGTTTCTCCTTTCCTCTCCATCAACATGGTTTATATGAAAATACCCCTTCCCTTTACTCCTCCCCCTCGGACGGGGGAGGGATGGGTGGGGGTGATTTTCGCCCCTTTTTATGCGCATCCAGGGCATTGCGGCTAAAAAGAGATTGCCCGCTTCAGTATCTTCCCGGTTGCAGTTCTCGGAAGCTCCTTGACGATGCGAACGACCCTTGGATACTTGTAGGGCGCAACACGTTCCTTTACCCAATCCTTGAGGTCCTCAGCGGATGCCTCCCGGCCTTCTCTGAGAAGAACGACCGCTGCAACCTCTTCTCCAAGGTCTTTATGGGGCATACCCACCACCGCGCATTCAAGGACGGCCGGATGCCTATAGAGCACCTCCTCTATCTCTCTGGGATAGATGTTGTAGCCGCCTCGTATGATCATCTCTTTTTTGCGATCAACGATATAGATATACCCATCCTCATCCCGGCGGGCCAGGTCCCCGGTATGGAGCCAACCACCCTTGAGGGCCTCTGCCGTCGCCTCGGGCCGGTTGAGATAGCCTTTCATGACTCCAGGGCCCTGGACGATCAATTCGCCGACCTCTCCCGCGGGCACATCAAGGTCGTTTGCGTCCACCAGCCTGGCCTTGAAACCTGGGATGGGAATGCCTATGGAACCCGGCTTGGTGGCCCTGCCGTAAGGGTTTTCAACACAGACCGGCGAACACTCGGTAAGACCATATCCCTCGTAAATAGTCACACGGAATGCCTCTTCAAAACGCCTCAGCACCTCCACAGGTAGAGACGCCCCTCCAGAGACGCAGAAGCGCAGGGAAGATCTGGACGGTGGTCTTTTGCCGGCCATCTCGGCAAGGCGGTTGAATATGGTTGGGACGGCTATTAGTATGGAGCTATCTTCCGTCTCAATGGCGCCGAACACCTCTTCCGGATCAAAGTGTTCCCAAAGCCTGATAGTAAGCCCCAGGTAGATGGATGCATTAAGGGTGCTTGTCTGTCCGTAGATGTGGAACAGGGGGAGCACTCCGAGGCAGATGTCGTGGGGCTCGGTGTAGCGCATGTCGGCAACCGTCTTGGCGTTGCTCTCAAGGCTCATGTGGGTAAGCATGGCCCCCTTTGCAAGGCCGGTTGTCCCGCTAGTGTAGATGATTGCCAGGGTGTCGTCCGCAGCGGCCTCATGGACAGGAAAGGGGCCGCGGTCAATGAAAATATCTTCTAAAGCTTCAAAGCCCTCCGGGCCTGCTTTGCCCGCCGTCAGGGCAAGGCGGAACCTGTCCGATCCAAGGACAAGGGGGCCGGCATAGGTCAGGTGATCGGGCCTTCCGATGAAGGCGCAGGCACCGGAATCCGTAAAGATATGTCTGAGTTCATCTGTCCGGTAGAGGAAGTTCACAGGCAGGACGACCGCCCCGAGCTTGGCCAGGGCGTAATAGACTGTGATCCATTCGATGGAACTAGGCATCATGAGGACTGCGACGTCTCCCGGTCCAAGCCCTCTCCTCTTGAGACCCCAGGCAAGGGCGTTCGTCCTCCTGTCCAGTTCGGCGTAGGTCACCTGTCTATTGCCGAATATCACGGCCGGATGGTCAGGCCGCCTTGCGGCGCTTTCTGTAAGCAGCCGGGCCAGGTTCATTTGCGCCTCTCGTTTAGGTTAAGTGTTTTCGTTTCTTATCACCAGGGCAACCCCCTGACCTCCGCCCAGACACATGGTAGCCAGTCCGTACCTGCCTCCGCGTCTTCCCAGTTCATAGATGAGCTTGGTCAAGATGACTCCTCCGGTTGCGCTTATGGGATGCCCCAGGGCTATTGCCCCTCCGTTTACGTTGACCTTCCGGGGATCCAGACCCAGGTCACGGATGCATGCGAGGCTCTGTGAGGCAAAGGCCTCGTTCAACTCAACAAGGTCAATATCATTTATGGTTAGCCCGGTCTTTTGGAGTAACTTTCGGGTGGCATATATGGGGCCGATTCCCATGACGGCAGGCTCTACCCCGACCGAGGCGTAACCCACTATGGAGGCAAGAGGCCTCAGACCAAGTTCGGCCGCCTTTTCCCGGCTTGCGATGATAAGACAAGCGGCGCCGTCGTTCATGCCGCTGCTGTTTCCCGCCGTGACCGAGCCGCCTTTTCGAAAGACCGGTTTAAGCCTTGCCAGGGCCTCAAGGGTCGTTTCAGGTCTTGGATGTTCGTCTTTTGCAAACATCACAGGCCCTCCCTTTTTACCTGGAATCGGTACCGGCACGATTTCATCCTTGAAAATATCATCTTCAAGGGCCTTGGCCGCCTTCTGCTGGCTTTCGAGCGCGAATTGATCCTGATCTTCGCGGGCTATCTTCCATCTTTCGGCAACGTTTTCAGCGGTTTCCCCCATGGTGTTTCCGCTTATCGGGTCGAAAAGCACCAGTTGATCCATGAGTTGGGCGTGTCCCAGGCGCGCGCCCCACCGGCCCGTGGGTAAAAGGTAGGCGGCGTTGGACATGTGCTCGACACCTCCTGCGGCCAAAATATCCGCGTCCCCTGCCTTTACGGCCTGGGCTGCGAGAGCGACCGTCTTGATGGAGCCTCCGCATGCCTTTGCCACTGTGAACTCCGGCACTTCTATGGGGACGCCTGCATCAATGGCCACGGGCCGCGCCATGTTGGGCGGAAGAACTCCCGTCCTGTACTGCTGCGAGAAGATGACCTCCTCCAATTGATCCGGTCTTATGCCTGCTCGTTCAATAGCGGCTTTTAGCACCAGGGCCGCGATAAAGCGGTCAGTCACCGGCCTGAGGGTTCCCCCGAACCTTCCGACCGGCGTTCGTGCCGCGCTTAAAATGACTGCCTCTTTCATGCTGCTTTACCTCTTTTTTTCATAAGTTTTGGCACACTGTGTGATCTCAAAAATCCGGGGTAGGTGCGGCCTAAGCCGCACAGGTACCGTGCGCCGCGCGCCTGAAGGCGAGCCTACGGAGCTGATTTCTGGTCTGCTTGTCCTTATCTGCGCAAATCCATCCCCCGCATCAACTTTTCTCAGCCGGGCCTATGCGCTCCCCGTCAGGGCCGTAAACGTACCATCCCCTGCCGGTCTTTTTGCCGAGATGGCCTGCCTTAACCTTTCGCCTGAGCAGAAGCGGCGGATACCACTTTGGGTCTCCGGTCTCCTTGTACATGGCCATAAGCGCGCCGTAGGTAACATCCAGCCCCACCATGTCTCCTGTCTCAAATATCCCCATCCTGCGACCCGCTGCCAGACGGAGTCCCTTGTCCACATCTTCAACCGAAGTGACCCCTTCTTCCACCAGGCGCATGGCCTCCATCGTGGAGGGAAAGTTGATGCGGTTTATGACGAATCCCGCCACATCGCGATTCACCATGATGGGCTCCTTGCCGATATAAAGGACAAACTGCCTTGCTGCGGCAAAGGCCTCATCGCTGGTTGCCATGCCGCGTATTACCTCAACTGCAGCCATCATGGGCACGGGATTAAAGAAATGGAGCCCCAGAAATCTTTCAGGATGAATGACCCCGCCTGCAAGCTCGGTGATGGGAATGGCACTGGTATTTGTCGCCACAAGGGCATGCTCGGAAATAACGGGACTGAGCCCTGCAAACACCTCGTGTTTGACCTCCGCATTTTCAAATACCGCTTCCACCACAAGGTCCGCCCCCGCCGCATCCTTGATGGATACGGTGGGCGTGATGCGGCTCATTATCTCGTCGAGGTCTCCCTTGAGTTTTCCCTTTTCAATCAATTTTCCAACCGACCACGATATGCCCTTTACGGCCTTTGCCAGGGCGGCATCTGAAACCTCGCACAAGGTGACGCGCAGTCCCGACTGGGCGCACACCTGAGCGATACCTGCCCCCATGGTGCCTCCGCCCATAACGAATACCTTCTCTACCTTCATGAACTATTTTCCTTTCAAAAGCTCGCGGGCTATTACCAGCCGCTGAATCTCGCTTGTGCCTTCATAGATTCGGGTAAGGCGCAGATCCCTGTAAAAGCGCTCAACCGGAAAGTCCTTCATGTATCCCATGCCTCCGTGGATCTGAACGGCCATATCGGCTATTCTATTGGCCATCTCCGTGCAGAAGAGCTTCACCATGGATGCCTCCTTGACGACCGCAGTGCCCTTTCTGTCCCTGAGGGTGGCCGCGTGATATAGCATCCGGCGGCCCGCGTAGATCTGGGTTGCCATATCGGCCAGCATAAACTGTATGGCCTGGAACTCTCCAATGGGCCTTCCGAACTGGACCCTTTGTCTGGCGTAATCCAGGGAGAGTTCGAGCAGCCTCTGGGCCGAGCCCAGGGCCGAGGCGCCCATGGTGAGGCGACCCTTGTCCAGGACCTTCATGGCGGTCTTGAATCCCTTCCCCACCATGGAGAGCCCTCCGATGACATTCTCAGCCGGGACCTGGCAGTCATCGAACAGCAGTTCACAGGTGTGACTCCCCCTCATGCCCATCTTTCGTTCAATGGCGCCAACGTAAAATCCGGGGAATGTCTTCTCAACAAGGAAAGCTGTGATGCCTCCTTTTGCCTTTTCTGTCTTGTTTGTCACTGCAAACACTGTTGCCAAATCGGCGATATCCCCGTTGGTGATGAAATGCTTCCTGCCATTGAGCATCCAAAAATCGCCTCGTTTTTCTGCCGTTGTCTGGATGTTGGCCGCGTCGCTTCCAGCCTCCGGTTCGGTGAGGGCGAAGACCCCTATCCACTCTCCGGATGCCAGGCGTGGGAGATAATGTCCTTTTTGCTCCTCGGTTCCATCAATCACTATGCCCTGGGAGCCTATGCCGTTATTGGTGCCGATTCTGGTGCGGAAGCAGGCGTTTGCCCTGCTGAGTTCCTCATAGACCATGCATTCGCCAAGGACCCCGATCCCAAGCCCCCCGTATTGCTCCGGGATGGAAAGCCCGAAGAGGCCCAGATCCCTCATGGTCTGGACGATATTATCCGGTATGCGGTCTTCATCTTCTACCTGCTTGCTGATCGGTTCAAGGTCCTGCTTTACGAAGCGCCTGACCGTCTCCAGCATCAGAGCTAAACTTTCGGGAATTTCATGTTCCATACTTTCTTCCTTACCAACCCCCACGCAACTGATGATCACGACTCATAAGTGATAGAAATCAATATGTTGAGAGTATATTTATTTACTGTGCAGAAAATCGGTGCTTTTCCTCCCGGGCTATAGCTGCAATCAGGATGCCATCCCAGTTTGTGGCGGCAGTATGGAATGTGTTTTCCCAATAAACCGGGGGGCTGTTTTAGCCGCGATATTTATGGATTCCAGCTTTAGATTTAGTGACAAAAGAAATTGAAAGAGGATTTTCATCCTCGTGGGCGACACAATTCGCTTCATGACGGTTTGGCAGAAAGACCGGACATGATTGTATAGAATGATAGACAGCAGGCCCAGGGTAAGATTGCATTGTGGCGGAAAACCATTATGCCATAGGCCAGAAAAGAAACTTAACATGGCGTAGAAAAATATAGACATGTATATTATAATCTACATATTTAGTTCTAAACGCCATGCCAGAATCTGGCACAACGAAGCATGAAAATGCCGCAGCTCATTCCAGACCCGATCCGGAATCAAGGTGAAAAAGACTGGATACCGGCCTGCGCCGGTATGACGATGGATTTTCATATAAACCCTCAAGCCCTGAAAGGGGCACAGCGAAAGATGAAAATCACCCCTCACCGATCCCCCCGTCGAGGGAAAGGGAATGATGCCGTCTTATCCCGACGTTTATATTGCAAAGGGGGAGGGGTAAAGAGAAGGGGGGCCATCAATACCAGTGCTCATTTGAGTCCATAGGCTCCCATCTTCTGATAGAGTCCTGTTCGGTGAATACCCAATAATCGTGCGGCCAGGCTGCGGTTTCCCCCGGCACGGATGAGGGCGCGCTCGATCGCGCCTCTTTCTGCCCGTGCTATTTCTTCCTTCAGGGGCCTGGGCGCGGAGGCCCCTTTATCTGCTGCCGGGACCTCTTCCAGCAGGTCCATAGGCAGGTGTTCTTCTCTAAGCGGGCCTTCTCCGGCTGCGGCAGCGGCCCTCTCTATGACGTTTCTGAGTTCGCGCACGTTTCCGGGCCACGGGTAGGATGTCAGCTTTGTCATGGCCTCCGCTGTTATGGGGCCTGCCTTGATCCTGCCTTCCTTTCTAATGGTCGAAAGGATGTGGTAGGCCAGGCGGCGGATGTCCTGGGGGATTGCTCGAAGGGGCGGGGTTTCAAGGTGGAAGATGTTGAGGCGATAGTAAAGGTCCTGCCTGAAGAGCCCTCGCTCTATCATCTGCTTGAGGTCCCGGTTTGTGGCGGCTATGACGCGGAAATCCAGATTCAAGGTGCGGTTTCCGCCGAGGCGCTCCACGGTCCTTTCCTGGATTACCCTCAGGAGTTTTACCTGCATGGGGAGAGGGAGATCTCCTACCTCGTCAAGGAATATGGTTCCCTTGTCCGCAAGCTCGAACTTTCCGGGTTTGCCCTTCTTGCTCGCTCCCGTGAAGGCACCCGGTTCGTAGCCGAACATCTCGGATTCAAAAAGCTCAAAGGGGATGGCGGCGCAGTTGACCTTCACAAACGGTTTGTCGCGCCTGGCGCTCAACTGATGGATGGCATGGGCGAATATCTCTTTTCCGGTGCCGGTCTCACCGGTAATGAGCACAGCCAGATCAGACCTGGCTGCCTGGGCTGCGACCGCCTTTGCCTTCCGTATTTCAGGCGATTCGCCTACGATCTTCTCAAGCGCAAACCAGTCGGAGTAAACCGCGTGGAGTTCCTTTTGGTAATAATCGAGCTTGTCTTCAAGTACCTCCACCTGTCTGACAAGATCGTTTACCTGCTGGATATGCCAGAACATCAGCTTTCCTACCGCCCCCACTATTTTTCCTTCCCGGTCTTTAAGGGGGATTCTGGCCACTATCCTTTCCCTGCCCCCCATTCTGAAGACGCGGCCGATCTCGGCCTTGCCCGTGGCTATCACCTGGGGGAGAAGACTATCGGGGTTCATTTCAAGGATATGCCTTCCAAAAAAATCATCCTGCGACACCTCGTAGAACTCCTCGGTATGCCTGCTTATGAAGCGTATGATGCCTTCCCTGTCCACAAGAATCTGTGATTCGTGCGGGTTTTCAAGTAAAGCATCCAGAAGCTCAGGTGGAATCTTTTCGTGGGGATAGCTCATTTTTACAGTATCCGTCCTTTTTTCTTAAAATCCCCCGGTCTTCCCCCGCGGAGGCTGAGGATATAGAATACTAGACAAAACGCGGAAGCTGCGCAACAGAACTCTTGGAAATCCCCCCTTGGAGTTATGCCCATCTAATGAAAGACTAATTTGACTGAAAGCGCTTCTCAGGCTAGTCTTTAACAATGGGGAGATGACTGATATGAAAGTAAATAGACTAATATACCGCAGCGGCCTTACCTGCCTCCTTGTGCTCTTTTTTTGCCTTTTATCCTTCAAGGCACTTGGTGCAGAAGGGAGGCCCAAGAATATTATCCTTATGATAGTTGACGGATGCGGGGCCGAGCAGTACACCCTTGCCCGCTGGGTCAAGGGTGCGGCTCTATCCTTTGAAGCCCATCTTACGGGGGCAGTCAGAACCTTTAACACCGATTCAGTCGTAACCGATTCCGCGCCTGCCGCATCCGCCCACGCGACCGGGGTTAGGACATCGGATAAGTTCATAAGCATGGGCCCCCACGGGAAAGAGACCCCCGGCCTTCCTGCCTCCCCGCCCGATCTGCGACTCAAACCCATGGCGACCATCCTGGAGGGTGCCAGGCTCAAGGGCATGGCTAGCGGAATCGTTTGCACCTCCAGGGTGACTCATGCCACTCCTGCCGCCTTCATGGCCCACACTACATCAAGGGATATGGAAGACATGATCATGGAGCAGGCTGTTTACCAGGGCGTGGATATTGTTCTTGGCGGCGGCATGAGGCATCTACTCCCGAAGGCAAAGGGCGGGAGCCGCGCAGACGGGGAGGACCTCTCTGCAGTGCTCGCCGGGCGTGGATATAGTATTATCAACACAAAAAGCGATCTAGATACGTTTAGACAGGGAAAGGCCTTCGGACTTTTTGCGGGAAGCCACATGGAGGCCGAGCTTGACAGGCCCGTCTTTGCCCCGGATCAGCCGACACTTGCCGAGATGACGGAAAAGGCGATCGAGATTCTGTCTTCCTCACCCAATGGCTTTTTTCTCATGGTGGAGGCAAGCGAGGTGGACTGGGCCTGTCATGCAAACGATCCAGCCCATCTGATCGGAGACCTTCTGATGCTCGACAAGGCCGCTGATATCGCCTTGAAATTCGCCGAAAGGGACGGAAATACCCTTCTTATAGTAGTCTCAGATCACAACACGGGCGGGATGAGTATAGGAAACCGTGGGACAGGGAGGACCTACTCTAAAATGACCCCCGGGGAGCTTATAGACCCCCTGAAAAAGATGAGGCTAACCGCTTCGGGCATCTGGCGGAAGGCCGGTGGGTCCAAGGGTCGCTTAAAGGAGCTTCTAAATCAATACTGGGGCATAGATCCGAGCAATGAAGAAATGAAAAGGATAAACGACCTCGCCTCCGATTACGGCTCCTATCCGGCGACCGCCATAGGCGAGGTCTTGAGTGCAACACGCACGGCGCTAGGCTGGACCACGCACGGCCACACAGGGGGCGACGTGCCTCTTTTTGCTTACGGGCCGTCAAGGCCGAAGGGAGTGTTGGATGCCCCGGCCCTCGGCTCGCTTATGGCCGAAGCCCTTGGATTGGACCTAAAGGCCCTGACGGAGAGGCTTTTTGCGGATGCCGAGGAAACCCTCAAGGGCTTCAAGGTCGAGCTTGATAGAGGCGAGAAGATGAATCCGGTCCTGCGCGTAAAGGCAAAGGACATCGCTGCCTCGATCCCCATTGATAAAAACATCCTCAAAATAGGCTCAGAAGACATCCTTCTTGAAGGCGTGGCGGTTCATGTTGAGGAGAGCGGAAAGACCTACATCCCCAGACAGGCGATTGAGGCGATAAAGCACTTGCCTGCCGCGAAGTGAGAGTCCATTCACGGCAACGTCTTTTCTCTCGAGAACATTTGCCTCAATGAATTGGCCGGCAGCGGAGTTCATGACCTGGGATACTTACCCTTGAGATATTCCTCTTCCCACTCCTGATAATCCTCAGGAACGGGTAGTTCGGGCAAAGTGAAAAGCCTGTCAACGGCCTCGGCGACGCGTCGCTGTCTCGACTGTTTCAGGTGATATTCCACTATCGCCTCCCGGACCAGGGTCCCGATCTTCTTATTTCGCTGAGTTGCTATGTCGTCCAGATCCTTGAACTGTTCTATGGTCAGCAAGACTTGGATTCTTTTCATATACTTCGGCATTATATACTCCCTGTTGGTGTATCAATTAAAAAGTATTATAAAAATAGTCTTATGTCAATACTATAAAGAAAAGGACATCGAATCCTCGATCCCCAGCTTTTTCTGTCGTCCTGCCCTTTGCCTTGACGCCGCTTTCTCCTCTAGATATCTACCTGTATAAAAGGCGTCCCCAACATTGCTTCCCCACATTCCAATCTTGACACCACATAATGAGGCTGTTATCATTAATTTAAGATTAAAAATACTACACTTAACTGGATTAAATCATCTAATTACGATTTCAATACCGCCGTCTTCTTGCTCAAGAGCAAGAGATATATCTATGTAGTTTTTATGTGCCATTTATCTTTGGAAAAGGTATTGAAGGCCATATTGTCCGAGGCCTTCAGCGAACTGCCGCCACGCACCCGCAATCTCAACCGGTTGCTGGAACTTGGGGGTATTACGCTGCCGGAGAATATGCAGGCTTTTGTAAATGCCATAAACCTTCAAAGTGTTCCGACTCGGTATCCGGAGGACTTTACGAGACTATCAAAGGAGATTGACGGAAAAACGGCTGCCGAATATGTGAGGCAGACCAGGAGGATCATCCGATGGTTAAAGAAAAATATACCGTACCTGAAATAAGAACAATCATAAATAACCTAGCCAGTGCCCATCCGGAAATGGCTATTTTCACCGATTTTGGCGTTGGACTCAGATTTTAATCCTCGAAATACGTCAATGTATTACTGTGGTTAAAATTATCGCCCGCCTTGAACTCGAAGAAACTATCTCATTTCCGGATGGACACTAGCCAAGATACTTACCACGAATAGTATAGCAGTCGAAAAGATCGTTCTTTATGGCTCGTACGCTAAAGGAACACCACGGCCGCATTCCGATATTGATCTTGCCATCATCTCCCCTGATTTCAGAGGAAAGAAAATGTTTGAGATTCAGGCGACCCTTGCGGGACTGCTGTCTCAATACCTGTCCGTAACAGAACTGATCGGATATTCTTCTGATGAATACCAATCTGCATCTCCTGAGTCATTTATCGGAGAGATCAAGCGAACCGGAAAGGTTCTCTATGCTGCCTGAAATCCTGCTCATATTTATCTGTCCTTCAGAATTGCGGTGACCGCTGACATCAAGTCCCTGCGAGAGTTTTACTGATCCCTAATGTCTTTTTGACCTCTGAGGTTATTATCTCTACGTTTTATTTTTTCATTCTTCCACAACCCTGTAAAAGTAAAGGGAGTTATTGTTGGAATACCCATTAGAATGATTTAGAGCAGGTTGCAAGCTGATCAATGGTAGTTGATCCTGTGAAATGGCGCGGCAAGCCTTTGTCATCCTTAATCTGAACTCTCGTTTAGACCATTGGCCTTCCACCTATAAAAAAAATATGGAATGTTTGGTGAAACGCGGTAAAATCCTCTCAACGTCGGCCATTTTGGCTGTCAATCAAGGCCAGTGGGCAAGGTCTGATGGGATACCATTTGCCTGGTTGCTCTTTATGATGAGACGCGTTTATAAGCGGAACTTCGCGTGTTAATGGTCTTGAGGCGGAAGGACCTGATCTCTTCTTCTATTTCTTTTACTATGAGGAGGTGTTGCTGTTGCACGGTAGCAAAGGCTCTGATAATGAGTCAGGGCAATATTATTACGCACATAGAAAAGATGGGGAAGAAACACAATATTGGCAAAGGTTGGTACAACACCTTCAAAGGACAGCCTACCTAGCCTCCGGGTTCTGCAAAGATGCCAATGTTGCAGGGCTTGCTTACAATGCAGGTCTAACTCACGATTTGGGTAAATACTCAGTCGAGTTCCAAAAACGGTTGCAGGGTGGCCCGCGGGTGGATCATTCCAGTGCTGGAGCAAAGGAACTCATGGCCCTATTCAAAGGCACGCCACAAGAAGGGCTTGCCACTCTGCTGGCGTATTGCATCAGCGGACATCACACTGGTTTGCTGGATTACGGCGGCTCAAGCGACCTGCCTGGTGACGGCACGCTGGCGGCGCGCTTGAAGACCGATGTGTGCGATTACAGCGCCTACAAGGGCGAAGTAGATTTGTCGGCGCTTACGTTTCCAAAGTATTTGCCCATACGCCCACCCGAAGGTAAAAAAGAGAAAATGGGCTTTTCGCTCTCGTTTATAACGCGCATGATTTATTCGGCGTTGGTGGACGCCGATTTTCAGGAGACCCAAGAATTCGTGCAGGGCAAAATGCCGCGCGGCGGACATGAGGACATCTTAACCCTGCGCGAGAAGTTTAACGCTCATTTGCGAAAATTCGAGAACCCAACCAGTGTAATCAACCGCAAGCGCACCGAGACTCTGCGGGCTTGCGTGGAGAAATCGGCGCAGAAGCCAGGCTTTTTCAAATTGACTGTTCCGACAGGCGGCGGCAAGACGCTGGCTTCGATGGCGTTTGCGCTCAATCACGCCGCCGAGAAAGGCTTGAAGCGCATCATCTACGTCATTCCCTTCACCACCATCATCGAGCAGAACGCAGGCGTCTTCAAAGACATTCTCGGCGAGGAGAATGTGTTGGAACATCACTCCAACTTCGATTGGGAGACAAAGAAGCGCGAGGCGGGCGAAAAAGCCGATGACCGCACACGCAGCGTCTATGCCAAACTGAAACTGGCGGCCGAGAATTGGGATATTTCCGTCGTCGTCACGACCAACGTCCAGTTTTTCGAGTCGCTGTTTGCCAATAAATCGTCGCGCTGCCGCAAACTGCACAACATCGCCAAGAGCGTCATCGTTTTTGATGAAGCCCAGATGTTCCCGCGTGATTATCTGCGCCCCGCCATGAGCGCGGTGTGGGAACTGGTGAACAATTACGGCACAAGTGCGGTCTTCTGCACCGCCACACAACCCAAACTGGAGCAGTTCCTGCCCGCTGGCACGCCCATCACCGAACTGGCGCCGGACCCGCAGGAGTTGTTCGATTTTTACAAGCGGGTTGAAGTCAAACCGCTGGAGGCAAAACTGTGCGACGACGAACTCATTGCGCGGCTGAACGCCCATGAGCAGGTCTTGTGCATCGTCAACACGCGCAAGCACGCCAGCGGATTGTTCGGAATGCTGGAAGGTGAGGGCAATTTTCACCTTTCGACGCTGATGTGCCCCGCCCATCGTCGGCAGAAGTTGGCGGAGATTCGCCACAGGCTGGAAAACGGTCAGGTGTGCCGCGTCATCTCTACGTCGGTGATGGAGGCGGGCATTGACGTGGACTTTCCTGTCGGTTACCGCGCCCTGACAGGGTTGGATTCCATTAATCAGGCGGCGGGGCGCGTCAACCGTGAGATGCGGCGCGGCGTGAGCGAGATGTTTGTCTTTGAGCCGCAGTCGGAGTTTATCAAGAAAACGCCGCGTTACATTTCCCAGGCGGTGGAGGTTGCCCGCGCTGTCTTGCGCGACCATGTCGACATGCCGATTTCCATCCCCGCGATTGAGGCGTACTTTGGGCGGCTCTATTCGCTGCAAGACCCGCAGGCGTTTGATGTCAAGGGCATCATGGCGTGTTTCGATGACAGCGATGGAAAATTCAAATTCGAGACAGCGGCGCGCAAGTTCCAGGTCATCGAAGACGTGACCGAGACGGTGATTATTCTGTTTAACGAGGAGGCTAAAAACCTGATAGAGGAACTAAAATATACCCAATACCCATCATCCACTTTGCGGAAATTGCAGCCGTACACGGTTTCGATTTATCAGGGTGAGTTCGAGGTGCTCAGCAGCAAGGGCGTGATTTTGACAATTGCGGAGGAATATGCGGTCTTGAATCCAGAGCATCTTACAGAGTATTACTCTTGCGATAGAGGCCTGCTCGTCCCCGAAAGCGGCGGCGGGGATGGATTGTTTTTTTAAAATCAGCAAAGATATTATATGGTTTTGAAACCTTTAGGGTCTGAAAAACCGAAAGGAGGTTAAACAGTAATGGGATACGGAATCACCATTCGCGTGCGCGGAGCCTACGCCCTGTTTACCCGACCAGAAATGAAGGTGGAACGGGTCAGTTACGATGTGATCACCCCGTCGGCGGCACGCGGCATCATAGAGGCGGTCTATTGGAAGCCGGCCATCCGTTGGGTGATAGACAAAATCCACGTCCTGAGCGAAATTCAGTTTACTAACATCCGCCGCAACGAAGTGAGTGAAAAAGCGTCTGTGGATAATGCCATGCAAGTCATGAAGGGCGCGCAAAAACCGCTCTACATTTCCGCAGTGGATAACCGCCAGCAGCGGGCTTCGATGGTCTTGAAGGACGTAGATTATGTTATCGAGGCGCACTTTGAGATGACCGACAAGGCAGGCGCGGAGGACACCGAAGAGAAGCACTACAACATCGTCCTGCGCCGCCTGCGCCAGGGACAGCGCTTCCACGCGCCCTGTTTGGGGACGCGCGAATTCGGCGCGGCGGTGGAACTCATCGAGGACAAGCGCGAGATTCCCAAAAGCCCGCTGACGGGCGCCCGCGACTTCGGCTGGATGCTCTATGATTTGGATTTTTCCAACCCGCGCGACATCCGCCCGAAGTTCTTCAAAGCCCAAATGGTAGACGGCACCCTTGACCTGACGGGCGTGGAGGTGCGGCAATGATTTTGCAATCGCTCTTCAACTACTACCAGATTTTGCTCAAAGACGACTCGCTGGGAATCGCCACTCCAGGTTACAGCGCGGCAAATGTAAGTTTTGCGCTCAATCTCTCGCCAGCGGGAGAACTGCTGGATATTTTCCCGTTTACCACCAAGTTCTTCGATGGCAAGAAAGAACGCGAGAGAAATTACCGCCGCATGGTCGTTCCGGAGCAAGTTAAGCGAACTGTGGGCATTTCAGCCAATTTTATGTGCGATAACTCCGCCTATGTTTTAGGGGTTTCTGGTAAAGAAGCAAAAGATTTAAATTATGCCGAAAAGCGCTTTTCAGTCTTTCGGCTACTCAACGCCGAAATTCTCGCCAAAGCGAATAGTGCTGTTGCCCGCGCGGTAATTGCCTTCCTGGAAAGACACGAACCTCAAACCGCCCTCCAGCATCCAGTCATTGCCCGTCATCTGGAAGCCCTGCTCAAAGGCGGCAACCTGATTTTTCAAGTCAACGGGGAAAACGCGCTGGACGACCCCGAAATCAGGCGTGCTTGGGAAGAATACAAACTGGGGCAAGATGCCGTCCAAATGCAGTGCCTGGTGACAGGCGAAGTCGAACCGATTGCCCGTTTGCACCCCAGCATTCAGGGCGTGCGCGCGGCCAACCCCACAGGGGCGTCATTGGTTGGTTTTAACGAACGCGCTTATGAATCCTACAACCGGATCAAAGGTCAGGGTTTGAATTCGCCCGTCAGTCAGCGTGTCGCGTCGGGCTATGGCGTGGCGCTCAACTACTTGCTCTCCAACCAGAACCCGAATCGCAAAATCTACCTGGGCGATACAACGGTGGTGTATTGGGCGGAAAGCGAGAACAAGGGCTACGCCAGTGCCTTTGCTGCGCTCATCAATCCAGAGTTTTTGGAGGCCGAAAGCGCTGAGGACCAAATTCCCCGCAAAAAGGCAGAAAAGAAAATGGGCGAGACGGCGGAGAAAGTGCAGAAAGGACAGGCATTGGATGTCGCCAAACTGCGCGAGGGGCTGGATGAAAGCACACGCTTCTATGTGCTGGGGCTGGCCTCTAACGCGGCGCGGCTGGCAGTGCGTTTCTATCTCACAGAGCCGTTTGGCGTTTTCGCCGAGCGCATCATGCAGCATTACGACGACCTGAAAATAGAGAAGGAATTCGCCAATCAGGCCGATTACCTTTCGCCCTACCGTATTCTGGCTGAGTGCGTTTCGCCCAAAGTGACGCGGCGGGACGACGAAGTGAAACAATCCTGGTCGCTTATGGGCGGCGCGCTGATGCGCGCGGTTCTGATGGGTTTGGCCTACCCGGAAGGCTTGCACGCCGCCATGCTCAACCGCATCCGCCACGACAGCGATGATGAAAAGCGCAGCGTCAAAATCAACTATATCCGCGCCGCGTATATCAAGGCGCATCTTATCCGCAAGTACCGCCATCAAGACCAAAATCCCTATCAGGAGGCTTTGCAAATGTCACTCAATGAATCATTTACCCATCCCGCCTATGTGCTGGGGCGCCTGTTCGCCGTGCTGGAAAAAACGCAGAGAGAAGCGATTGGACAGAACATGAACGCCACCATCAAAGACCGCTACTTCACATCCGCCAGCGCCACGCCCGCCAGCGTCTTCCCGATCCTGTTGCGGCTTGCCCATCACTGGACAGCCAAAGCCGAATATGGCGGCATCTCGGACAGAAGGATTCAGGATTTGCTGGGTTTGCTCGACGCCAAACCCTTCCCGTCCCGCCTTACGCTGGATGAACAGGGCGTTTTTGTGCTGGGCTACTATCATCAACGCGCCGGGTTCTATTCCAAGAATGGTGAGAAGGCTGAAGAAACCGAATAACGATGTCATTGCGAGGAGCTGTGCGGTGGCGACGAAGCAATCCCCCACAAAAAGGAGACTGCTTTACAAAGAACGCTCGCAGCGACGTCATCAACCACTATCATAAATCTAAAATCACAAAGGAGATACCCCCATGACTACCCTTACCAACCGCTATGAATTTGTTCTGCTCTACGATGTAGAGAACGGCAATCCCAACGGTGACCCCGACGCAGGCAACATGCCGCGCATTGACCCCGAAACTGGCTACGGCATCGTCACCGATGTCTGCTTGAAACGCAAAGTCCGCAACTATGTGGAGATGGTCAAGGGCGATGCGGCGGGTTATCGCATTTATATCAAGGAAGGCATTCCGCTGAACGCCAACCATGTCGAAGCCTACAAAGCGGTCAACTTACCCACCGATGACAAAAACTTCAAAGCAAAGCGTGATGACGTGCAGCGCGCCCGCGCCTGGATTTGCGCCAACTTCTTCGATGTCCGCACGTTTGGCGCGGTAATGAGTACAGGGCTGAACTGCGGCCAGGTGCGTGGACCAGTGCAAATCAACTTCTCGCGCAGCATTGACCCCATCGTCCAACAGGAAGTCACCGTCACCCGCCTGACGGTCACCCGCGAAGAGGAAGCCGACAAAGAGCGTACGATGGGGCGTAAGCACATCGTCCCCTACGGTTTATACCGCGCCGAGGGCTACATCTCTGCCAAACTTGCCAACGACCCGACCAAAGGCACGGGATTTTCGGAAGAGGACCTGAACCTGTTCTGGGACGCGCTGATCAATATGTTCGAGCATGACCATTCGGCGGCGCGCGGCAAGATGGCAACACGAAGCCTCGTTGTATTCAGACATGATAGTGATCTTGGCAATGCGCCATCGCACAAACTGTTTGATTTGGTGAAGGTTGAAAAAAATAAAGAGGCTATGCCTGCGCGCAGCTTCGGAGACTACACAGTTAATATTGATAGAACTGGACTGCCTGCGGGCGTTCACCTGATAGAAGTGCTTTAGTTTAGAATAGTTTTTAGTAGCCTTCCCCTTCAGAAGGAAATCATCTGATAGGGTCTAGTGGCGTACCTAAGGTAATGTTTGTTGCTGGAAAGCTGAGGAATGCCGGGCTTTATGAAAAGCGAATACACCTCTGAAGAACTGCTGCCGCTTTCGGGCATTCAGCACTTCCTGTTTTGCCGACGGCAGTGGGCCTTGATCCATATTGAGAACCAATGGCGTGATAACGTGCTGACGGTGGAGGGTAAACTGCTGCATGAAAGGGTTGATGATCCTTATTTTACTGAGGTTCGGGGCGATCTGATCATCGCCAGGTCTGTGCCGGTAGCCTCTTATAGACTGGGGCTTTCAGGAATTTGCGATCTGGTAGAATTCAGGCTTTCAGAAGATGGCGTAAAGCTCCCCGGCAGAGATGGCCTTTATGTGCCTGCCCCTGTGGAATACAAAAGGGGAAAGCCAAAGAGGGATCCTATTGATGAAGGACAGCTCTGTGCGCAAGCGATGTGTCTTGAGGAGATGCTAGCGGTGGATATCCCTCAAGGGTTCCTTTACTACGGGCAAACCCGTCACCGAGAAAATGTGGAGTTGAGCAGTAGTCTGCGAAAACTCGTAGCCGATGCATGCGCTGAAATGCACTCTTACTTTTCGCGTGGCCACACACCATCTGTAAGGATTACCAAAGCATGCAGATCATGCTCGCTTGCAGATGTTTGTCTGCCGTTATTGCAAAAGCATAAGATGACTGCTTCAAGATACATTGAAGAGTATATTGAAAATGTGTGATTACCGAGAAGATTGTAAAAACTACAAAGCATTTCTAATAGGATTTCGATGAAAGCCCTCAGCAATGTTCTTTATATTACCTCTCCTGAAGCTTATGTGTTCCTGGACGGAGAGAATGTCGTGATCAGGAAGGATGAAAAGGTCACAACAAGAATTCCATTGCATAACATTGAGAATATAGTGTGCTTTAGCTATCCGGGCGTAAGTCCGGCACTCATGGGGGCATGTGCACAAAGAAATATCGGGCTTTGCTTTTTGACCCCAAACGGTCGGTTTCAAGCAAGAGTTTCAGGTATAACAAGGGGTAATGTCCTCTTGCGTAAGACTCAATATAGATTTTCTGAAGACGAAACTCATAGTGTTCCCATTGCAGCGTCATTTTTAATCGGTAAGATAGCGAATTGCCGAAAGGTGCTTGAGCGGGCAATTCGCGATCACGGAATGGTAATTGATACGCCTCTATTGGATAAGGCGTCTGCCTTTCTTAAGGATTCGCTAAAGTCCATAAATAAAGGCAAAACGACTGCGGAACTGATCGCCATTGAAGGCGGTGCTGCAAGGGCCTATTTCAGTGTCTTCGATCATTTGATATTACAACAAAAAGAGGATTTTCGTTTTGAGGAAAGAACTCGCCGCCCGCCACTTGACAATATGAACGCCTTGCTCTCATTTCTATACACGTTGCTGGCAAATGAGGCGGCTTCTGCACTTGAGTCGGTAGGTCTCGATGCCTATGTTGGTTTCCTACACAAAGACCGCCCAGGCCGTCCTTCGTTGGCTCTTGATCTCATGGAGGAACTGCGCCCTGTCTTTGCCGACAGGCTCGCACTGTCTCTTGTGAATAGGAAACAGGTGATCGGCAAGTCATTCGTCCAGAAGGAAAGCGGCGGTGTTCTGATGGACGACGAAACCCGCAAGACTGTTATTAAGACATGGCAAGAGCGGAAAAAGGAGGAGATTATCCATCCCTTTCTCAAGGAGCGTATTCCATTCGGGTTGATTCCCCATATCCAGGCAATGCTGCTTGCAAGATGCTTACGCGGTGATCTTGATGCATATCCACCATTCTTTTGGAGCTGATAATTATGATGGTTGTGATTACCTACGACGTCAAAACCGAGAGTGAGGATGGAAAAGCCCGCCTTAGAAAGGTGGCAAAAACCTGCAAAGATTATGGCCAGCGAGTCCAGTTTTCAGTATTCGAGTGTCTGGTTGACCCGGCGCGCTTTAAGCTGCTGCAGGCAAAGCTTGGAGCAATAATGGATAAGGAAAAAGACAGTATCCGATACTATAAATTGGGAGACGAATGGAAAACCCGTATAGAGCATGTGGGGGCTAAGGCAGTAATTGACCTTGAGGGAACCCTTATGGCGTGAAAAATCTGCGAACCCTAAGTGCCCATGAAACGCCTGGGGGGTTCGCAGCCAATCAATGCCCTAACGATGCGGATTTTGCCTTTTTTGAATGCATAATGACTACCTAGACCGATAATTTGGGTTTTTAGTTAACAATATCTTGCGTTATGGCACTCCATTTTGGCAAGATA
>Ga0210016_1001131_pt1 | contig 24600 bp, 26 predicted proteins | sample CryGeyCG2014_300_FD_185454 | JGI IMG/M metagenome (GOLD analysis project Ga0210016, IMG submission 185454) | Groundwater microbial communities from aquifer - Crystal Geyser CG02_land_8/20/14_3.00 (SPAdes) (version 2) | ecosystem: Environmental > Aquatic > Deep subsurface > Groundwater | place...
ACAAGGAAATTATATCAAGCAAAGAAACCATTGCTAATGAAAGTTATAATGAAGTTATAATGAGTTTTATACCAAAGGAACTTGGAATACATAACTACACAATTAAAATAATGCCTGTTGAGGGCGAAACAGTAATATTAAATAATAACCGTGAATTCACAATAGAAACAGTCCGTGATAAACTCCGTATTCTCTATATTTGCGGACAGCCCAATCCCGAATATTATTATTTAAGAAATTTGATAAAGTCAGAACCTTCAATGGAACTCGTATCGTTTGTAATATTACGTAACCCGGAAAATATTGCTATTGTTTCTGACGACCAATTGTCACTTATACCGTTCCCCACAGATACTGTTTTTACCAGGGATTTGTTTGATTACGATGTTCTTATTCTGGAAAATTTCAATTATGCCAAATTTTATATAATGAGTCAGCATCTCGTAAATATTAACCGTTTTGTTAAAGAACGCGGCGGCGGATTACTTATGATTGCAGGAGAGAATGCCTTTGGCAAAGGTAATTATAGAGGCACCGCATTAGAAGAGATTATACCGGTTAATATGGATAAACCCGAAGAACCCCTTGAAGAGGGATTCTTTAATGCAAGGTTGGTTAATTACAGCCACCCGATAGTGTTGCTTGCAGACAGCGTGAAAGAATCAACAAAGATATGGGATGAATTTCCTCCTGTTGACGGCTGCCAGAAACTGAGGGAAAAGCCCGGGGCGGTGACTATTGCTGTTCATCCCTGGAAAAATCACGTATGCATTGCCTGTGGTGAATACGGCAAGGGTAGAAGTGTAGCTATGGGAATCAATACAACCTGGCGGTGGCTTTTAGGTATGGCACAGAAAGGTAAAAGCGGGATATATTACAGAAAATTCTGGAAGAACGTTCTCAACTGGGTGGGGCATATTGAAGAAAGCGGTAATTTCAGAATATCGGTTGCTCAGAAAAACTATATTCCCGGTAATCAGATAAACGTTGATTTGATTGTAATGGATAAATCATTGAAATTTTATAAACCTTACCTATCAATAACAGAGCCGGATATGAAAATCAAGCAAATTAATGTCCTTTCAGTTATACCGGATGGCTGGAATGTGAAATTCACGCCTTCTTTGCCCGGGAAATATATATTGAAAGCGTGGTTAGAAAAACCCGGGAGCAACATTGTGGCTGAAGATAAAAAAGTGGTCTTTATTAAGAAAACTGTTAGTTCAGAAGATTTTAACCTGCAGGTAAACAGACCTCTTATGGAGAAAATTGCAGAGATTACAAATGCCGATAGTTTCACCTTAACGGATTTTTCAATTGACAGAATTAATTCCAAGGTGAAAATAAAGACTGTTTCCGGTATAAAAAGGCAGGTCAACCTGTGGACTTTACCTGTGTTTTGTTTTATAATGATTGGATTGCTTTTAGCAGAATGGCTCATAAAAAGAATAGGGGACGCTACTTGAATTTTGCTACTTTTCATTTAAGATATCGTCCAGTTAAATTAGACCGACTTCGTCGGCCTGCGGATAAAACTGGACGCTACAAGGGATAACCGACATGCCAAGGACTGCACGTATAGTTTTTCCGGGAGCTGTTTACCATGTAATGAATCGTGGGAATAATCGTCAGTTAATATTTAGGGACGATAAGGATTACTATAAATATTTAAAACTTCTCGAAAAACACTGCGAACAATTAGGCGTTATTGTTTATTGCTATTCATTAATGTCTACTCACCTGCATTTACTTCTGGAAACCCCGAAAGGTAATCTTCCTTCGTTTATGAGGGGGCTGAATATAAGTTATATGTGTTACTATAAGAAGAAATACAAATTAATCGGGCATTTATTTCAAGGAAGATATAAATCAATAGTTGTAGACAAAGATAGTTACCTGTTAGAACTAACGCGATATATCCATCTGAATCCTGTGCGAGCAGGAATAGTAAATCATCCGGAAGACTATAAATGGAGTAGTTATCTTAGTTATCTGGAAGGCGGTGACACATTTATTGATGCTAATACTGTGTTGAATTATCTTGGAGAAATCAATCAGAGACAAAAATATAGTAAATTTGTAGAAGATATGCTTAATGATAAAACAAAACCTTTCATATATGAAGGGGTAATTCACGGGGATGAAAATTTTGCCGATATGATATTTAAAACAGTAGAAAAAAGAAAGCAGAACGATACAGATAGGCTAAGACGGAAAGGAGATCGTCAAATGTATAATATAATTAAATTTGATGATATTTTACAACGGTTAGCAAAATTTTATAACCTTTCACACGAGAATTTGCTTTTTAGTAAAATAAAACATTTTAAAATGATACGGCATCAGTTAATATATTTGGTTCGTTTATATACAAATCTTGGTTTAGCAGAAATAGGAGAGAAAATAGGGCCGTGTCATCACAGCACTGTAGCAAAAATAATTAAACACATAGAATCTAATATGGAAACAGATTCTGAATTTAGACAGAAAATTCTGGAATTGAGAGACTATATTGTAAATGAAAAGTAGCAAAATTCAAGTAGCGTCCCCCATTATTCTTTTTTTGGCGTCTTTCGGGGCATATATCTACACGATGTGCCCGACGATATCAACCGGCGACTCGGGTGAGTTCTGTGCGGCAAGTGTTATTCTGGGGCTGCCTCACAGTCCGGGTTATCCCCTCTATTGTCTGTTAGGGAAAATATTCACATTGATAATACCGTTTGGCAATTTAGCATACAGGGTGAATTTAATTTCAGTTTTCTTTGCGGTTTTAACGATAGTAATACTGGCAAAAATTATTGAGGGATTATCTAACCCCTCACCCGACCTTCGGTCGCCTCTCCCACAACCAGAAGTAGGTTACTCCAGTAAGGGGGAGAGGATTAAGGTGAGGGATATGTTAAATATTATCGTAGCAGGTCTTATCTTTTGTTTCAGCACGACTTTCTGGCGGAGCGCTGTTCAGACAGAAGTATTCACATTGAATACTTTTTTTGTTGCTGTTCTTGTTTTGATATTATCCAGAAAACCCCTCACCCCTCCCGCGGGGGGAGAGGATATTAAATTTATTTACCTTACTGCTTTTTTGTTTGGGCTGGGGCTCGGCAATCACCATACGCTTGTGTTTATCTCGCCGATTATATTATGGAAAACAATTAAAACATGGAAATCCATAAGGGGCAAACTGTTTTATATCATACTTTTCTTTTCGTTAGGCTTTTCGGTTTATTTATACCTGCACATAAGGTCATTCAAAAACCCCGGGCTGGACTGGGGGAATCCTGAAACACTGCATAACTTATGGCGTGTTATAAGCAGGAAGGATTACGGGACATTTGCCTTAACCGTGGGTGAGAAACTTGCCAGGTCTGTTCCTGTGACAATAAAGCAGATTGGCCGGTTCCTGACAACATTCAACCATCAGATAAGTGTTGTCTCAATAATAATAGGAATATTCGGCTGGGTAGTATTATTTAAAGAAAGAATTCAACTTGCAATAATGTATTTCCTTGTATTTGTAATGTCAGGTATTGGATTTATATTACTTGCCAATATACCGTTTACAGCGGAAGTAGTGGGAATACTTGAGAGGTTTTATATAATACCGTTGTTTTTCTTTGTTGTTTGTACAGGTGTGGGGATTATCTGGTTAAGTAAAAAAATAAAATATGCTGGTTATGCCGGCATAACCAGCATAGCATTTTTATTGCTACCTTTATTCCTGATTCACCAGCATTTTGATGAGTGTAATTTCAGAAATTATTATCTCACTTACGATTATGGAAGAAATATATTCCGGACATTGAAACCTGAGAGTATATTTTTTATGGACGGCGGTGACGATACTTTTTACAGTATGGCATATTTGACTTTTGCCGAAAAACACCGTCAGGATATTGAACTCCATGACCGCGGTGGATTGGTATTCAGAAATATCTATGGCAGTGATTTCCGCAGTCTGACTAAACAGGAAAAGGAAGAACGCAGGATAACAACAGAGAAGAGTTATCTGGGTAAAAAGCCTGTCTTTTATTCAACATTTAACAAGAAAGTCCTCCCGGGTGCAATTATTAAACAAAATGGCATTTTATACGAGGCATTTGACTCGGACAAACTTACTGTTCCTGACAGCTGGTCGGGGAGACCTACCTGGCAATTTTACTCTTTGAGAAATGTTTTCTCATACGAATACAGGGATTACCGGAGCAGGGCATTGGTTCCTGTCTATTTGTTTATGCACGGGCTTGCCCGATTCGGGCTTGCCCGGGGTGGTAACGGGCTTGCTCCGGACAGTAAGGGATTATTGCAGTACTGGACTTATGCATATGACCGCTGGGATGAAGTGGGATGGCTGGAAACCAATATATCCTTGGGACTGCACGAAGTTGCATATCAGGCATTCCAGGAGAATAAACTGGATTTAGCGAAATTCTATTATGATAGAATTCTTTATCTGAACAAATCGGATATCAACGCTTTAACTAATTCAGGCGTCATTGCAGAAAAGCAGAATAATATAAAACTCGCTAAAGAATTATATCTTAAAGTTATAGAAATCAAGCCGGACTATACTGAAGCATATTATAATTTAGGTGTGGTTTACTGGAGAGAAGAAAACTGGGAGAAAGTAGTGGAAATGTTCAGCAATGTTCTTAGAATAGACCCTAACCATCAGGGGGCAAAACAATACCTGCCCCAGGCAATTGCAAGATTGAAAGAAACACGATAGACTGCATTCCCTTTCTTATCAAAAACATTTTGGCGAAAACTCCTTGACGAATAGATATTTATATTGTATAATAATACTATAAAATAGTATGGGAGGTAGAAATATTATGAGAAATGTACAATCAATTAGTATAACAATACCCACTAATCTAGTAGAGAGACTGGATAAATTGCAGAAAGTAGAAATGAAAAGTTGCAGTGGAATTATCACAGAAGCAATAAAACAGTACGTAGAATGGCAACAATATAAAAGAATCCAAAAAGAACTTTCTCTTATAGCAAAAGCAAAAAATATTATAACCGAAGAAAATGTAAATAAAGTAATTCATGAATTAAGATGAAAAAAATAGTATGTGATACTAATATTTTAATATCCGCCTTTGTCTTTCCAGGAGGCCCACCGGAAGAAATATTTCGGGGGGTGATAACACAAGACTATCAGTTAGGGATATCAGAATCTATATTAGAAGAGTTTAAAAAAGTTTTAATAAAGAAATTTTTCTGGCCCGAAGAAAGAACTAATGAAATAATAGAATTAATAAAAAGAAATTCTGTAACTGTAACACCTAAACTTGAGTTAAAAGTAATTCATGATGAACCAGATAACAGAATTTTAGAATGTGCCATTGAATTCAAAGCAGATTGCATTATATCCGGGGATAAACATATTTTGAAATTAAGAAAATACAAAAAAATAAGAATTTTAGATGCGAGTGTTTTTTTAAAAGAAATTTTTTAAGTTACTTGAAGTATAGGAAATTATAACCCCAATAAATAAGATAATCCTGCGGATAAATTGGGGAATCCCAGTAGCGTCCGAATTCGGACGATTGCTTGAAATTTGGGTATTTTTATATTAGAATACTGGGTGGGGGGTATAAAACCATTCTAAACCTCATTCTAATAGAATGCCTCCCAAGGACCTGATGTGCGTGAAAAAAAGAACGGGTTCTAAAAAAATAGCCAGGCCTTTATGTGACCTGATAGAAACAATTCAATTTACAGAAAATATCTCTGCAAAAATACATGGTTTACTGGATGAAAATGATATTTACAGAGTACTCCAGGAGGAGTTTGTAAAATCAAAACGTTATAATGGAAGTATTGCACTTCTTGTAGATGACGGTTCAAAACTTAAATATGTAAAAACATCGTATGTTCCTAAACTAATAAAAATAGGAGAAAAAATCACCGGATTAAAATTTGAAGAATTTAAAATTGACTGGGAAAAATCAAAAACTTACAATCAGGTTATAAAAGAGGGAAAAACCATTGAAGTGCCCGTTACTGTTTTATTAAATGAATTATTTTCTCAACCGATAGCTCACCTGGTTGCAAAACCTCTGGGACTTGAGAAGAAAAAATCAATCATAACACCATTAAGACGAAAAGGTAAAATTATAGGTACTCTTGAAATATCTTCTATTAATTTATCAAAATACTTTATTCCATCCGTAAAAAATCTTGCCAGACATATTTCAACTGCTCTTGAAGTTACTGATTGCTTCACGGAATTTAAGCAGGTAGAAAATGAATTGCGGGAGAGCGAGAAAAAATACTGGCAGCTCATAGAACAATGTCCCATCGGTATTGGCTTATCCTCTCCTGACGGGAAGGTGATATTTGCCAATAAAACAATGACATTTATTACCGGTTACTCCAATGAGGAGTTCAAAAAAATTAATCTCGCTGATACCTATGAGAATATAGAAGACAGGAAAAAGTTAATTGAGTTGCTTAAACAATATGGTAGAGTATCTAATTTTTCTGTACGGATGAAACGTAAAGACGGTACTCCATACGATGCCTTTTTGAACATTTCCAGTATTTATTCACCTGACGGCAAGAATTTATTTCAGACGGTATGTATAGATGTTACAGAGCAAAAGAAAGCTGATGAATCCCTGCGAAAAAGTGAGGAAAAGTATCGCAGAATATTTGAATCCCTTCACGATGTTTATTTTTGTATAGATATGGAAGGACTTATAACTGTCCTTAGTCCCTCTGCCCTTTCTGTATTTGGCTATGAAAATCAGAAATTAATCGGACGGTATCTCAAAGATTTTTGTACTGATAAATCAGTTATTGAAGTTTTAATAAAGAAACTAAAAGAAATAGGAACTGTAGAAAACTATAGAATAAAAACTATAAATTTAAACGGTGAAATTAAGAATGTTTCAATAAGTGCTCATTTTGTATTTGAAAGAGATAATCAGCCGACAGGAGTTGAAGGGATAATGCGTGACATAACCGAACATATGCAATTGGAGGAACGTCTTTATCTAAAACTGAGAATGGACTCCCTGGGGACATTAGCAAACGGTATTGCTCACGATTATAATAATTTATTGACGGGAATTATGGGAAATATATCTATGCTCAATTTAGATGCAGAAAGTTTTACTGAAAAACAACAGGAAACTCTTAAGGCAGCTGAAACTGCCTGCAAACGGGCGGCTAATGTTGTTAAACAGTTGCAGGCAATTTCAAAAAGCCGTGTTTCTGAACAAACTATCTGTGATATTTATGAACCGGCCAAAGATGTTTTCAATCTTTTAGAAGAGACCACAGACAGACTTATTGAAAAAAGAGTTAATATAAAACCGGAAGAATTTTATGTATTTGCTGACCTTTATGAATTTAATCAGATATTACTTAATCTTGGCACGAATTCAATAAAGGCAATAGAAGAAAGGGGTGTCCAATCCGGAGACTATGTCAGTATAAGAGCTGAGGGATATACAGTTAAAGGTTATGATAAAACACGCTCCCCGCTTCCTGAAGGTGAATATGTACATATAATGTTTGAAGACAATGGAAAAGGGATGAGTGAAGAGATAAAAAGGAAAGCATTTGAACCGTTTTTTACAACAACGGAAAAAGGCAGAAGAAAAGGTCAGGGTCTGGGATTAGCAATAGTTTATAATATCGTTACAAGAAACAGTAAAGGTCATATTGAAATAGAAAGTACAGAGGGCAAGGGGACAATAATTCATATCTATCTACCAAAAGGACAGCCCGTCCAACGGGTTAAAGTCAAAGAATCTGAAATAATCAAGGGAGGAAATGAAACTATTTTAGTAGTTGATGATGAATATGCGATTCTGAATATTACAGAAAAGATTTTAAGAAAATATGGTTATAATGTTTTTATTGCAACGGACGGGCAGGAAGCTTTAGATATCTATATCAGACACAGGGATACTATTGACCTTGTTTTATTGGATATAATAATGCCAAGGATGTCCGGGAAAGAATTATTTGAAAAAATGTTAAGTATTAATCCAATTGTGAAAGTTATTATATCCACAGGACAGATGGATGAAGACTGGAAGGAAACCATATTATCCCGGGCAAAAGCATGTGTCAGAAAACCCTACAGTATAACAAACCTGCTCCAGACAGTAAGAACAGTCCTGGACAAAGAATGGGGACGGTTCTAATTCTTTTGGAAAAACAGTGACGTTTCACTGTAAGTATTAGAACTGTCCCCATTCTTTGTCCTATATGAGAATTTACATTCTAACCTGTATTATATTTCTTCTGACATTCGGGATTTATCTCTCCTGTCTGTGCCCTACAGTAACGAGTGATGACTCCGGTGAACTCAGCGGAGCCTCCGCCACTTTAGGTATAGCACACTCACCCGGTTATCCGCTTTATTCCATAACCGGCAAAATATTTGTCTCACTCATACCATATTCCAATTTTGCATACAGAATTAATGTCCTGTCAGCATTTTTTGTTTCAATAACAGCGGTTGTGATATTTTTTATAATATCTGTTCTTACAGGTAATAATTTTGTATCATTTGTATCGTCTTTGATTTTTGCATTTTCTCCAAACGTATGGCAGATGGGAGTCGTCACAGAAGTATATGGGACAGCAATGTTTTTTGCGTCAATAATTACTTTCATAATTTTAAACCAAGTTCCCCTCACCCGACCTTCGGTCGCCTCTCCCTTCCTTCGGCTTCGCTCAGGACAGGCAAGGGGAGAGGATAAATGTGAGGGGAAATATTTCTATCTATTGTGTTTATTATTCCCGCTGGGTGTAATTTCACATTATAACCTGTTATTTCTTATATTCTCAATGGGTTATTATTTATATTTACAAAAAAACCAAATCTATACAAAAAACTGGTTGTATGTGACAGGATTCTTTGTATTAGGCTTGTTAATACTGCTGTATTTACCCATAAGGTCTCTCAATCAGCCCCTGTATGACTGGGAAGACCCGCAAACACTGAAAAGGTTCTGGCAGGTTATTGCAAGGTTGCGTTACGGTAGTCTAAATCTGGCACAGGGGGGTGCTCCACCGCTTAATTGGCAAATTTTCTTAGATAAACTCATTTTTTTTGTTAATAGTATAATATCAAATGTTACACTTGCGGGATTTCTTATAGGAATAGCCGGTATGTTATATGGTTTTTCAAAAAAACAATTCAAGCAAAAAATGATAATTCTAATAATATCGTTGCTTTGGACAGGTCCGGGGTTTATTCTTTTGGCGAATGTTAAATTAGACAGTGGGACGATGGAACTTCTCAGACGATTTTTATATTTACCACTTGTTTTTTGGGTTATAATCCTGGGCTTGGGCATATTCTGGATTTACTCAAAGAACAAATATATATCTTATTTGAGTTTAATAATACCATTTGTTTTATTAATAAGAAATTATGACGCTTTATATTATCGTCACCAGTTTGTATTCTATGATTATGCAAAAAATATTCTTAGAAGTTTGCCGGAAAATTCTTTGCTATTTTCTGACAGAGCTGATGAAATGGAATTTGTTCTTTCATATCTCCTGTATGCAGAAAAAAGACGGCAGGACATAGAATTCATAGACTGTAATGCTGCTGTGTCAAAAAGTATCTATGGTGATAATTATTATAGAATATGGGGTCCACCAAGACTGCGAATCAGGGAACAGGTGGAAAAAGGAATTATAAATAGAGTGGAAAAACCTGTATATTATGCAACATTTTTACCTGAACAGGTTAACATACCGAAAATTAATTTAGGCTTGGTTTATATTGCCAAACCAATAGACCGCTTAACCAATCTTTACCCATGGGATTTCATCCCATGGGATGAAATTTATAGTCTAAGGAAACCTGTGGAATCGGATATCCGTGCAGTAAATTTATACAACAGTTATTTCCAGTTGATGAGCGAATATTTTTATGAACATAACAGCATAGAAAAAGCAGAAAAAATGTTAGAATATGCTAATATATATTATGGTAAAAAGGACTGGAGACTAAGAGTGGCGTACTGGTATTTCCAGAAAGGTTATCTGGATAAAGCAGAAAAAATGTATAATGAAGCATTGGAAATAAACCCCTCCTGGTTAGAAGCCTTGTCTAACCTGGGTGTAGTTTATGAAAGGCAGGGCAGAAACTCAGAAGCAATAAATTGTTACAGGAAAGCAATAGAAATAAAACCTGATTATACAGAAGCATATTTCAATTTAGGTGTGGTTTACTGGAAACTGAAAAAATGGGATAAGGTCACAGAATGTTTTGAGAAGGTTTTGACATATAACCCTGAACACCAGGAAGCAAAAAAATTTCTTGCAATAGTTAAAGGAAAAAGAAAAAATGGGACGGAGGAAACCAGTGAAAAACGAGGACACTAAAAGTAGCAAATTTCAAGTAGCGTCCCTGTTAATATTTCAGGTCTATTTATACACAATGTTTCCTACAATAGCACCGTATCGCGATGCGGGCGAAATGGCGACGGTGATACACACCCTGAGTGTAGCACATCCGCCCGGTTATCCACTTTATACTTTGATTGGTAAAATTTTTGTTTTACTTATTCCGTTTGGGAATGTGGCCTATAGACTTAATTTAATGTCCGGTATATTCAGTGTACTGACAGCAATAATTCTTTTTAGGATTATAACTAAGGTCAATGAGACCCGAATGCGGGGTGGCAATCTCTCTGCCTTAATACCCAAAAGTCTTCTTATCTTCAGCGCGGTGATATTTGCCTTTTCATATCTCCAGTGGTATTTATCACTGGTTTCAGAAATGTATACCATCAATACATTTTTTTCTGTTCTTCTCATATATCTGTCATTTCTCTATGTTTTAAATAAAAAACCGTCAACACGGTATGTTTTCGCATTCTTATATGGCCTTTCACTCGGCAATAGAATGGATTTATTGCTTCTTGCACCCGGATTTATTTATTTATTCTGGAAGACCCGCCCTGCTAATAAAATTAATGTCACCCTGCTGATTTTTTTCTTACTGGGTCTTTCTATTTACCTTTACCTGCCAATCCGTTCGGCACAATCTCCAGTAATTGACTGGAACCACACCGCCAATTTAAACAATTTATGGTCAACCCTGACGCGTAAAACGCACGGCGGGACATTAGACCTTATATCTGCGGGATATGCTAAAGGTGAAAATTTTATTCCGGATATGTTATTTTATTTCAGGCATCTGTTTGAAGGATTCGCATACATAGGACCTATTCTGGGTATAATAGGGTTGGTTTTTCTATGGCGTAATAACAGGATGTTTTTTATTACAACCCTGCTGTGGTTCATCTGTTCAGGTCCATTATTCATTTATTTAGGCAATATGCCGCCGAATACACATGCATTAGCAGTTCTTGAAGCACACTTTCTTCTACCGAATGTGATATTTTTTATCTGGATAGTTATCGGGCTAATTATAGTTGCAGGAAAATATAGATATTCAGGTTATGTAATAGTGATTGGACTTATTTTAGTAAATCTTCAATCTAATTATAATGACCTTAATAAAAGGACAAATTTCTTTGCATACGATTATGCCAACAATGTATCAAAATCTATGGAAAAAGACTCTATAGTTGTATTAAAAGAAGACGTCCAGTTGTTTTCAATGTGGTATGAACAGAAAGTTAAGAACAAAAGGAAAGATATATCAATCATTGCACAGGGATTAGCCGGCTCAAAATGGTTTCAAAAGGCAAATAGTGAAATATATCTTACCCGTTTAGACACGACTGAAAACTGGCAGGAATTTTTATCAAGAAATAACAGACAGGTATATGTGTCGGGTGATGTTGAAATAAATAATCTGCCGGGATACAATTTTCTGTTATGCGGGTTGGTATCAAAGATAACCAATGAAAATCCCCCGTATCCCCCTTCGGTAAAGGGGGAAAATAAATTAATTAATAATATTTATCATTACCGCGGTAGATTTGATTATGATGCATATAAAGAATTTTTTACGCCTGATTTGATTGAAGAATACGCTAAGGCATATCATAAATTAGGGTATTATTGTATGGTCAACAATAACTATGATTGTGCAATAAAATCATTCAGGAACGCTCTGGCTTTTAAAAGCAATTTTCCTATATCTGCCAACCACCTGGGTTTCATTTACTTTACAACCGGTGATTTTAAGGAAGCTGAAAAATATTACATATTGGCAGTAAAACTTCATAAATACACTTTGATTTTAGCTAAACAATATAATACAATGCCTGATGTTGTCAGTGGCATAAAAAACGATTTTGCAGAGACATATCTGAATTTAGGTGTGGTGGAGGAACGCCTTGGCAAGGACAATGAAGCATTGGCGTGTTACAGTAAGGCAATAAACGTTAAACCAGACTTCGCAAAGGCATACTTTAATAAATCAGTAATATACTGGAAACAAGGTGAGTGGGAAAAAGTAATAATAGAATTACAAAATGCTTTATCTATTGACCCGCATTACAGGGAAGCCCAATATTATCTCAACCTTGCAAAACAAAAAAAATAAGGGTCAGCAAGACCTGACCCTATAAACTCTAATGTCCCGCCTGCGGACGGGCAGGCAATACCTGACCACATGTTTTTATGAAAAAAATCATAATTGTCATTGGACTGTTGGTTATACATTTTATTCTTGGGTTGAATACAATAAAAAACCTGTCGCCGACTTATGATGAACCGCTACACCTTACCAGTGGTTATTCATATCTGAAAACAGGTAAATATTATCTGAACATCTACGACCATCCTCCGTTAGCCGAAATGTTTTCAGCAATACCATTGTTGTTTTACAGTCCAAAATTAGAGACCCAGCATCCATCCTGGGAAAAGTACGAGCAGTATGTCTTTGCTGACTGGTTCCTGTATCGCAACAGGGTTTCGGCAGAGAAGATGCTGAACTCAGGACGTTTAATGATACTCATATGTTCATCCCTTTTGGGATTTATGGTCTATAGATGGGCTAAAGAACTTTACGGCGTTATTCCAGGATTATTTGCACTGGCACTGTATGTTTTTTCACCCGATATGCTAGCTCATGGTACATTAGTTACGACTGATTTAATGCTGACAGGATTTTATTTTCTAACCATTTATACTTTCTGGCACTGGATGAATCAATCCAGCAGAAAAAATGCGGTTCTTGCAGGCATATGTTGTGGTTTAGCATTATGTACTAAATTTTCTGCTATTGTTCTTTTCGGAATACTCGGTTTGATACTGGTTTTATCTTTTATTACAAAAAAAATTAGAGTCAGTAATGGAAAACTGTTTTTACATTTTACAATCTTTGTTGTGGTTTTAATTCTGGTAATTTCAGTTGTTTATCAGTTTTCCTCTCAAGGACTTTATTTTGAAGGCTTAAAGAGAACACTTATCCGGTTGGGCGGGGGGAGGTCATCATTTTTGTTGGGACAATATTCAACCACAGGATGGAAACATTATTTTCTCACAACATTTCTGGTAAAGACCCCGATTCCGCTTGTGATATTTACATTAATTGCATTTTTGGTTATAATATATAACAAAAAATGGAATTCAGACGAAATGCTCTTTCTCTTAATACCCGCTGGTATTTATTTTCTATTAGCTTCTTTTTCAAAAACACAGATAGGACACAGACACATACTGATAGCGTATCCTTTTTTAATAGTCTTAGCCAGTGGTGTCCTCCGGCCTGTCACCCTGATACTGAGCGAAGCGAAGTGGAAGGGTCTCATATTCTTAATCATCCCGTGTTTATTAATCTGGTATATTTTTACTAATATAAAAGTCCATCCCTGGTATATAAGTTACTTTAATGAATTTATTGGTGGACCTCAAAATGGATATAACTGCCTGACAGATTCAAATCTTGACTGGGGACAGGGGTTAAAGGAACTGGGAAAATACTTAAATAGAGAAAAGATAAGGTACGTATACTTATGTTACTTTGGTACAGGTGACCCGCATTATTATAATATAAAATATGTCCCCATAGGATTTATAGATAACCTGACTATAAAAGAACGGACAGGTGACAGTATAACAGTTTCAAAAGATGACAGAATTATATTTGCAATATCTGCAACAAACCTTAAATCAACATATTATGCTGATAAACAACAATTCGGCTGGTTAGAGAAGTACAAACCGGTCAAAGTTATTGCTTATTCTATTCTTGTTTATGATTTGACTGATAATCCTGAAGGGTTAAAGGAATTAAGCAAAACCTTAAACATAGTCGGTAATTATGAACATATGGAATATGTTAATTCCAAGATACATCAAGTAAAATCCTGAAGGATAAAACCCTAAAGGGTAAATTCCAGGAATTAAGGGTTTACCCTTTTATAATTTCCTATACATTTAAAAAAATGAACAAAACAATTACTTTTATATTTTTAACCTTATTTTTTACATTCCCAACATTATTCTCCCAGCAGCAACCAACACCAGAAATATTCCTGCAGGAACCAATCGTTTCTGTATCACCGAAACTGCAACTCCTTCTTCCAAATGGAGTGGCGATTGTTACCTTAAAAGAACAGTTTTCCAAAACCATGGTTGATTTTGCTATGAAATACGATTTTATTGACAGTAATATTAATAATAAAATTGCTTTTGGATATAATTTCTACCGTGTATTTTTGGGTTTACATTTATATGACATCGCTGATTTCTCAGAGATATACCTGTCTGAAGAGCATTTGCAACGTAATAAGGGAATAATGCCTTTCGGTATAATAAATCTTGGCAGGTCATATTATATTAACGGTTCACTTAAATTTGAAGACACCATTACTGCATCGCTTGCAACATCTGATAAAATAGATAAAGGTACTAACGTTACCGGTAAGATTGGTTTGTTATATGACAGATTGGATGAAAACTCTAAATTACCTACCGGACTAAAAACTTCGTTAGATGTCGAAAAATCTCTACCCGATATGGGAAGCAGTTATGACTATACACAGTCAGAACTGGAATTTGTGAACTATTTTTATCCGTTAAAAAGCCATTTTCTTAAGTATTATCTCAAAGTTGGCTATCCTGTGTCCCCGATACACAAACCTTTAACATCTCAATACAGAATTGGGGGCTATGAATTTCTGAAAGGTTATTCTTATAAAGAATTTTATGGCGGAGATGCTCTGATTTATAACAACCTTATTTATCATATTCCTCTTATAAAAAATGTTGAAAAAAAATTTATCGGGACAGAAATCAAGATAGTAACATGGAATGTTTTTGTAGAATCTGCCAAGATAGGTGACAGGACAATATTTGATACAACACAGGACATTAAGTCCAGCATGGGTATAGGACTGGATACATCTGTGACTATTTTAAAAACACTTGAAATGAAAGCAGGGATTGCTATTGCACAAGCCTTAGAAAGCGGTTATTCCCCCATGGGATATTTTGTTCTGTCTGCAATATATTATACACCTGCAGGTTCAAAAAACAATGGCAAAGGATTTTGATTTTATATGCCGCGGGAGGGAGTTGAACCCTCACATCGCCTAAGCGACTCAGGATTTTAAGTCCTGTGCGTCTGCCAGTTCCGCCACCGCGGCAAAATTTGATAATACCTTATTATTCAATAAGATTTTAGTTTCTGCCTGTTTTGTATCACTTGCCTTAATACCCTCAGGTGTCCAAAAAGTGTCCATCCTGTTGCAGAGAAGCTCTACGGTTGAGCGTTGGAAGTTGGGGGAAAGATGGGAATATCTTGATGTCATTGCTAAGGTCTTATGCCCTAAAAGTTCCTTAACGGTCATTATATAGGTATCTTGCAGTATGGGAATTTCATATTGTTTAAGGAATGAAACTCGCAAAATCAATAACCTTGGTGTAGATGGGGTCTTTATATTTTTTCTTTTGAACTCTTTCAATAGTTTCCTTAAATGTTTTCCCGGAAGCAATAACTCTTTTTTGGTCTCTTGTCAAAGCAACCCACTTGCCAAAATATGATTTCAAAAAAGTTAAATCTACTGCTGACATTTTCTATCACCTCACATAAATTTTGTTTTCTATAGTATAGTATACTAACTTTTTATGAAAAAATCAAGAAATTTTCCAGTCCGAAATGTCCGTTGGGTAGATATAGTGAGTGGGATGGTGGGGAAAAGGGGAAGTGTCAATTATCATATTCTTTTATTTAAAACATAAAACAACAGTTAATTTATAGTTTCCGAATTTCTTGATAGAAATGGTGTTTGCTTAAATTTAATCTACCCATAATTTGTTTTACAAGCCATTTATCAGTTTCACTTTCATCAATAACAATAATTGGTCGGGGTTCATTGTCTTTAATATAAGCAATATGACTACCATTCTGACGGTCTTTTACCCAACCATGCCGTTCTAACAATTTTTTTATTTTGCTTGTTTTGACAGGTGTTATTCTCAAGATTTGTAATTACCTGAAAGGCACTGGAATGGCATGATATTCTTGAGCTAATAGATTTATAGGAATCTTTCTATAATCTACATCCGGAGGAGATAGTAATTGCCTATTATCATAATTAATACCAATGCAATGAAGACGTCTGTTTGTCCAACCCAATTCTTCAAGAGCCTTTCTTAAAGTTTTTCTTTGCATAGTAGATTCCACCCACAAATCTAAGGCTTCTTGAAAATGTTCTTTTACTTTTTCCATAGAATTACCTTGTGTTGAGAGTTGCAAAGAAGGACAATCAGCTATATATCGTTTGTCGCTCTTGAAAATATTAACTGCTATTTCAACCATAATAAAATTCTTTCCGACAAGAATCTTCCCTTTTTGCTCCATTTTATACCCCCCGCTAAAGCACTATACACTATATATATATCATTAAAATTAACTTTTGTCAATCGGAAAAATTATCCCCAACACCTTAACGTATTTTTTGATAATTTGAGCTATTATAAATTTAGGAACTTCTTTATACACGGGTAATATAATAGGTCTTGTGAACCCTTCTCTCCAATATTTCCTATGAGACCCTTCCTGTCCAATATATTTACAACCAAAATGTAATATTGCTTTTTCAATTCTCTGCCAATGGAGAGGTATCAGGTGACTCATTGAAGTCTTAAAGGTACCGGGATATCAATTCTTTTAAGAATGTGAAGGGGAATATTTCTACATGTCTCTTTATGTGGAGGGGACATCGTTAGATTTAAGATGTTCGGTTTCCAGCCTAACTTCATAAGGTCTTTTTCTAATGTTCCGTGTTTAACGGTTTCTTCAAGATAGATTCTTAGACACTCAACGAAATTTTCTTTTGCTTTCACAATTGTATTTCCACAGGTAGCTAGGTCAAGCATAGGACAATAAGCAACTACATTTTCCTCGTCTTTCTCTTTAAAAAATATAACTTTAAATTTTCCTTCAAATTTTAGTTTTATCACAACTGCCTCCTGTATTTTCCTAATATATTTATATCATAAAATCATCTAAAAGTCAATAAAAATCTATGTCTTTCAGGATGGGATTCTGTTCTTTCGGTTGGTCTTCTCTGGTATCTGAATTTCATTATTTATGTATTTGTAGGACTATATCCTGTTTTAAAAGAATTTACATAAGTATAAATAGGCGGAACATTCTTACCCGCAGCATTTTTAATTGCTTCTTTTAATGTTTTTCCACTGGCTATTACCTTTTTATAATCTTTTGTAATAGCAACCCATTTGTTTTCATAAGGTCTTAAAGTTTTTGATAGGTTAATTGCTTCCATCTGTTATCACCTCTGTAAATATTATACATACAGCTTTGAATAGAAAATCAAGTAAATATTTAAGTGTCCAAAAAGTGTCCATCCATAACAGGGTTACTTTAAAGAAAAGACCTTAAATTATTTCATAAAGTTAACATTAAAGAACTGATAAAAGTTTGTTTATATTATTTTGCAACAGATTCAAAGGTTTTATTAACTTGATAAGCAAAAATCTTTTTCTTAGAGACTGTTCTGTCTTTTCTCTCCAATTCAGGAAAGGTTTCCTCAAGAAAAGTTATCTCAGTTCCATTTGGGATTCTCTTTATCTTGGATGGATTTTCTATTAAATACTTAATAAAATCAAACGTTATACCAATATCTCGTCTTGTAATATCTTTTTCTGTCATTTCTTTTTTCTCCTTTCAAAATGTTCTCTATACCATTCCCAGCGGTCTTCTAAATCCTGTTCGGCATAAAGTAACGCTTGTTCTAATGTTGATAGAAAAATAGGTTTCTTTTCTTTGCTTCCGTCGGGAGCTATTAAGTCCCTGTGGACATAATTATGAGCACAATCATACCTTACTATTTGATACCAGTGTTCATCAATTTTTGCCTCATATTGTATTACAAATGATTTAACTTTTCCCTTTTGAGTTTCTATTTTAACCCGCAATCTATCCTTGTGTAGTGTCCCTAATTTTTTTAGGAACTCTTTAATTGCCATACCTGGATAATTCCTTGATTATACTTGTTTGGAAAAACTGAAAAAGTATCCCATAGTATATAATTATTTTATGAATAAATCAAATAAGTAAGATTAGTGTCCAAAAAGTGTCCATTAAGTAAGGTCTGGTTTTATCCTGTATTCCCCAGATGGAAATGAATATTTATATTGACAAAATTATTTTTGTCATCTATAATATAGACAATAACCGATGGAAAAAGGTTGCCTCCAATGAGTGAAAGCAAAAATAAATAATGAGACCTATTGCCTGGGTATTAATATGGTTATAAATCAATCAAATGACGTAGTATTAATTCAGGAGACACTTTCAGGTAATAAGAGTTCATTTGCTGTTTTGATAAACAAATATAAAAATAAAATCTTCAACCTTTGCTACCGGATGTTAAGCAATTATCACAACGCCGAAGACATTTCACAGGAGGTGTTTCTACAGGCATATAAAAAACTTGGTGAATTTAAAGTCGGTCAGAAATTTCAAAACTGGTTGTTTACCATAGCGTTAAATCTTTGCAGGAATAAACTGAGAAGAGATAATATCATCAGGTTTATTTCAATTGATAAAAAAATAAGCACAGAAGAAGATGAATTTCCGCTTGAAATTGCAGACAAAAGCCCAACTCCCGAGGAATACCTTATTCAGGAAGAAGAAAAAAAGAGAATTCATTATTTAGTGCATTCTATTCCTGTGAAATATCGTCCTGTTTTTCTTTTGAGATATACAGAATGACTTTGCCGAAAGGGTAATGTCAAAAATTGAGCCAAGAGAGATAAGTCCCGCCGGATATATCTTACCATTTCACAGATATCTTTGGAGATTAGTTCCTGCAACAGTTATAGCAACTATAGTTGTTATTGCGAGTTTGGTTTTTTTACAAAAGAGAAAACCATCAGAAGTTGTTGTTACTTTTAATATAGCAGGAATAGATGCACAGAGGGTAACTCTTGCAGGTGATTTTAACGGTTGGGATACCGAGTCACTTAAACTCAAAAAACAAAATGGCCTCTGGGTATTAAAACTACCCCTATCACCCGGAAGATATCAATATGTGTTTGTTATTGATGGAAAAAATTGGTTAGCCGATCCTTATGCAAAGGACTATGTTGACAGTGGCTACGTTCCGGGAGCAAAAAATTCTGTAGTTGATACGACCCGCCTTTAAGTGAAAGCGGGCGAAATTTTTAAGTAAACCCGAACAAGTAGGGTCATTTGGGGCAAAGCGGGTTGGAAAATCAATTATGAAAAAGTGTTTCCTTTTATTTATTTTAGGTTTATTTTTAGTTACTGATATTTCTGCTCAGAATAAATTAACAGAAATAAAACAATTTCTTGAGAGTAAAACTGATTTTACAGCACAACAGGTTGGAGATATTCTATCTCTTGTTGAATCAGCAAACAGAGATGACTTACCGTCAGAAATTTTAATAAACCGTCTTAAAGAAGGTATAGCAAGAAAATCTGCTTATCAGACAGTTCTTGAAGTTCTCACCCAAAAAATAAATTCACTGAAGTTGGCAAAGGGGCAGATTTCCGAGTGCTTAAATAAAGGGATTAAAGTTGAAAACATCAAATATTCACATCAATTGCTTGCTGAACTGTTAGAAAGGGGACTCTCAGAAGATGATTTCAAACTGCTGTCTAAATTAGTTCTGATAAGAAATATGAAGTTAGATGAATTAGTCCAACTCTGCGAGATTATTGTAAAACATAAAGAAGAACAATTTCCTGCCGAATATTCAAAAGAAATAGTTTCTTTGGCGATTACAAAAAAGATGAACCTGAGAGCGATAAAATATATCGGCGGGATTGTATTGGAAGAACTGCAGAGTAAACGTCTATCATCAGAAGAAATCAAGGATATTGTAGTTTATGGATTAAATAAACACAGGAGCATAACAAGGATAAAAGAGACACTTGGAGAAACTGCAGGAAGGGGAAAAATAACGGACGAAAAACTGAGAGGTGGAAAACGTCCTGAACAAAAAGGGGAAATACAGGTTGGACCTCGGGCTTGGCTTGCGGTCAAAATTTGCCCGGCAGACATTTTTGCGAACACATTACTGGCTGGGTATAAATGGTTTCAGTCAATATAATTTAGAAAATGAAACAGCGCACCTTCTGGCTGCTACAATTAAACAGCGTCTCGGTGACTTGTTTGAACTGGATATAAACCCCGGTCTGAATTTATATTATATGCCGAACGCTACTGTATATAATTCAAATAGATTTTATGTGCTACCGACATTAAAATGGTATATGTTTGACCACACAACGTTCAGTAGCGGATACATCTACGAAAAAACTACATATCCTGATTACAACCTGGATAATCAGACAAACGGAATGCAGGCAAAGATAAGTCAGGAATTATCTCTTTACACCTATTTGGAGGTTTCGGGAGTTATTCAAAATAAGACATATCCCGAGAGGTATCTTTATGAAGGAATTTCTGGCGGTTCTCCTACATACAGAAATGACATAAGAAAAGATACTGAAAATTTTGTTCAACTGGCACTATCACAGAACTTAACTGCAAAGACAGGGTTTGACCTGGTTTATAATTATGGTCAGTTAAATTCAAACGAAAATTATTTTTGTTGGGGACCGGAGCAATACGAAGGCAATAACACAACTATAGGTGATGAAAGAATAATTACTGACTATAGAAGTTATATAAACAACAAATATGGAGCAGACTTTTTTACTGGATTTGTAGATAATTCCAGTTTGTTGATGGGGGCATCTTATACAACCAAAGATTATTCAGGACAGCTTGCAAAAGATGAAAACGATAAAATCCGTCAGCCAGACCAAAAAAGACAGGACAGCCAAACGTTCATTTCTGTTTCCTGGTCAAAGGATATACTTCTGTTAAGGTATTCATATGAAATAAACAATTCAAACGCTGCACTTTACAATTATACAAATAGTATTGTATCATTAAGTATAAGATATTTGTTTTAGGTAACTACTGAAGTATGTTTGGAATAATTGCTTGTATTAAATCTTGGAGGTGCAGTTCCTGAGTTCTGATTTTTTTAGTATCTTACCGTTATTGCTCCGGAGCCGTGCAATAATTTTACGAGTTCCTGCAGGATAATTTGACCATCCATACCACCAGTAGCCTACTGAATGATGACATCGTTTCCAGCTACCACCATCAATTGATACTTCAACAACACCGTTTCCACTTGCTCCAATCCTGATAGTATAACATGGATGGTTTATTATCTCATTTTCCTGAGGATAATCAATAATTACATATTTTTTATCCTTTTGTTTTACTGAACTTTTAGTAGTTTTAGATTTAGTAATCATATAAATCACCTCCTATTTCATTTCATTTAGTTTCTTTTTCAAATCAGTAATTTGTTCATTTAGTTTTCTTTTCTCAAGACATTTTTTCACTCTTAGTCTCAAATTATTAATTTCAATCGGCTTAAAAAGAAAATCATAAACGCCTAATCTGGCTGCTTCCTCTGTGATTCTGGAACTGCTGGGAAAGGCGGTCATTAACATAGTATCGGTACTATTAGATATTTTTTTAATTTCGTTCAAAATTTCAATTCCATCCATACCGCTACCGGGTAATCTCATATCAATCAGAGCTAAATCAAAAAACTCAGTAGAAAAATGCTCGAGGGCTTCCTTCGGGTCCGTGAAAACTTCTACTTTAGCCTCATTCTCTAATGCTTTTTTACACATCTGACAAATGGCTTCCGAGTCATCAATGACCATAATTTTTACACTCATATCTCTACCAACCTTTCTTTCCTAACATATATTATATCAAATATAATATCTCACAATCAAGAAAGCCGTCCAGTTCCTAAAGAACCTACTGTTGGTTAAAACTGGACGCTACTGTTACTGGAGTAACCTACTTCTGGTAGCGTCCATCTTTAGATGGACGAGATATTTATAATTTCCTTGCTTTCAAAAAATAATTGAAATATTTACTTATTTGATATTATTCTATATTCTATCTCACCGGGTTTTATATAACCTAAATCCCGGCGAATCAGGTATTCCATATAAGATTTATCATTCTCAAGATAATATATTTCCTTTTCTAACCGTTCATTCTCGGATTTCATCTGTTCAAGTTCTCCGGTTAATTTAATATGTTGCAGTTTATATTTAATAAGGTTCCGAAATCCGCTGTTCAAGGTCAGAACTGCTATTATTACAACCGCAACTATAAAAATAAGTCTGCGGTTTTTAGGAATATTCATTTTAGCCATTTAAATGTCCGGACACCCAAAAACTGTGATTTATTACCCAGTTCCTCTTCAATACGCAATAACTGGTTATATTTGCATACGCGGTCGGTCCTTGAACAGGAACCTGTTTTTATCTGTCCGGTATTCAATGCAACGGACAAATCTGCAATGAATGTGTCTTCTGTCTCCCCGCTCCTGTGTGAAATTACAGCCCTGTAATTTGATTTATGAGCGAGTTGGATTGCATTAATAGTTTCTGTAAGTGTCCCAATCTGGTTAAGTTTAATCAGTATGGCGTTGGCGATATTCTTTTTTATACCTTCAGAGAATATCTTTGTGTTGGTGACAAAAATATCATCTCCGACGATTTGTATTTTTTTACCGAGTTGTTTTGTCAATGAAGCCCAGCCGTCCCAGTCCTGCTCTGCCAGCCCGTCTTCAATGGATATGACCGGATATTTCTTCAGGAACCCTCCGTAATAATCAATCATCTCTTCACTCGTCTTGACTTTATTTTCAGGTTCGCCTTCAAGCGTGTATTTTTTATCCGAATAAAATTCGCTTGCGGCAGGATCAAGTCCGATATAGAGGTCCTGCCCGGGTTTATAACCGGCTTTTTCCATCGCTTCAATAATAACCTGGAGCGCCTCTTCATTTGAAGATAGGTTCGGTGCAAAACCTCCCTCGTCACCGACTGCGGTATTATAGCCTTTTTTCTTCAGTACGGATTTGAGACTATGAAAAACTTCGGCTCCCATACGCAATGATTCTCTGAAACAGGACGCATTCACAGGAAGTATCATAAATTCCTGAATGTCAACATTGTTATCGGCATGTGCACCGCCGTTTAGAATATTCATCATGGGAACAGGTATATCATAGGTATCTGAAGATATGCCGTAGGTCTTACGGATATACTCGTAGAGGGGGGATTTTGCCGATATGGCAGCCGCCCGGCAGACAGCCATAGAGACACCTAAAATAGCATTTGCTCCGAATTTGGATTTATTTTCAGTCCCGTCAAGTTTTATCATTTTTTCGTCAATAACCTGCTGTTTGGAAGAGTCCATACCTGCAATCTCTTTTGATATTATCTCGTTAACGTTTTTGACTGCCTTAAGTACGCCTTTACCGAGGAAACGCTTTTTGTCTCCATCGCGCAACTCAATCGCCTCTCTTTCGCCTGTTGATGCACCGCTGGGAACGATACCCCTGCCCAGACTGCTGTCTTCAAGTTGAACATCAACCTCTACCGTGGGGTTACCCCTTGAATCAATTACTTCCCGTGCAACTACTTTACTGATTTTACCCATAACAACCCCCTAATTTTTCGTCCTAATAAATTAGGACGCTACTGCCTGCCCCCGTGTATTGTTTTACCCGGTAAAACATCGTGGGGTAGCGTCCAGTTTTAACCAACAGTAGGTTCTTTAGGAACTGGACGACTTTTTTAATTTTGCAATTTCTATGTTTTTTTTAACGTTCTCCTGGTCTTCTGCCTTAGGCAACCCGAGTCTCAATGCGGTTTGCCAGTTTTTTATTGCCTCGTCAATATCTCCCTTCAGCCAGTAACAGTTACCTATGTTGTTATAGACTTCGCCATAATTCCTGATGTCAATAGAAACCCTGTATGCAGATATTGCTCCGTCAATATTTCCTAATCGTCGATATACTTCACCTAAATCGTATGCTGTCCGTTCAGAATTCACATAGTCAAGTCCTATAGATTTTTCATATTGATTTATAGCCTTCGGGTAGTTACCTTCAATCTGTGCATCATCACCGGATTTCCTGTAAATATCGGCAATAAACGGCAATACTGCGGACCGCCAGACAAAAACGACAAAAATAACTGCCATAACGATTCTTAAAAACCAGTTCTTTTTATCTATCTTCGCACCGGGCGTTTTACAGACATCTTTATTTCCTTGTTCAGTCAATCCAAGA
>Ga0210016_1001136_pt1 | contig 24555 bp, 17 predicted proteins | sample CryGeyCG2014_300_FD_185454 | JGI IMG/M metagenome (GOLD analysis project Ga0210016, IMG submission 185454) | Groundwater microbial communities from aquifer - Crystal Geyser CG02_land_8/20/14_3.00 (SPAdes) (version 2) | ecosystem: Environmental > Aquatic > Deep subsurface > Groundwater | place...
TGGCAATCAGAATGCTTGTTTTTGAAACAGCCGCTGATTTTCTTGCTCCTAAAGTTCTATTTTGGTAGAGGCTAATTTTCAAGATTGAAGCTGGAAAAAACCAAAATCCGACACTTGATACGCTCAAAAAAATTTCCAAAGCCCTTGAAGTTAGTGTTGATGAATTAATAAAATAATCTCTTGTTTTATGATTAAATTTATAAAAGTAACATCAGTCGTTGTTTGTTTTATTACTTTTTTGTTATTTTCTTTTAGTGCAAAGGAATCTTTTGCTGCAAATTGCAGTAATTATGGCGGTGCGACTACATACTGCGATGATGGAACGAGTTACAGCAATTACGGTGGTTCCACTACATACGGAAGCGATGGTTCAAGTTACAGCAATTACGGTGGATCTACAACTTATGGAAGCGATGGGTCAACTCAAAGTAATTATGGCGGATCGACTACATATGATAGTGACGGAACAAGCTATAGTAACTATGGCGGTTCTACAACATACGGCAGTGACGGCTCAACCTATAGCAACTATGGCGGATCTACCACATATGGTAGCGGTGGTAAAATGATTGAAGTTGGTGGCGACAATGATTCAAGTCAGAGTAATTACGGTGGTTCTGCTATATTTGAAAGTGACAGAAGTGAAACAGTTGATACAAATGAAAGAAATAATATTTCTTCTGATCGATGGAATGATATAGAAAGTATGCTCGCCCCGACTGTCGACAACGAGCAGGTAAACAATCAGCAGTCTGACAATGAACAAACAAATAATTACGATCTAATTCCAACTTTTGATAATAATTCGGATAATCCGCAGACTAATCAAAATGTATCCGAAATAAATCAAAAAACTCAAAACAAGGAAAGAGTTTTTGTTTGGTGGAACCCATTAACATGGTTGGGTTATTTTTTTAATAAATCTACTCCTTTAGATAATAGTATTAAAGCAGAACCTATAAAATCAATTGAACATGAAAAGCTCCTATCATCTTTCGAGTGGAAAGAATATAGCTCTGACGATGGAAAATTTACCGCTTTATTTCCCGGTGAAGTTTCCCATGGCGACTGGATGGACAATACAACAATGAAAAAATTGGGTTGGAATAATATATCCAAAATAGATACATTTGATGTAAAGACAAGCGATAGCGAACATTTTTCCGTATGGTTTCATTATTATGTGAATCAAAATAGTTCTACTAATAAAACTACACTCAAAACATCTTTATATAATCTTTTGAATTTGATGAAAGACTACAAATTAACCTTTACTGACTATTCAAAGCATGGAAAATACGATGCCTTGGATTATTTAATTTTCAACGAGAGAGAAGATAAATATGAGAAGGGTAAGTTTATTGCGGTTAAACAGAATGTATATCAAATTTTTGTGGATTATAAAGGAGAAAATTTCAATGATGCTGATATAGATAAATTTTTTGCATCATTTAGTCCTCAATAAAATTTTATGTATAAGGATACAAAAATTGAAAGGTATGAATTGTTAGAAAATATCGGTAATAAAATTGATACTAAAAATGTCTTTGACATAATTGACAATTACAAAGAAGAGTTAAAAAAATATATTTTTACGGATATCAAATTAATTGACAATAAAGAATCAATTGAAAAGGCATTTCAATCAAGACTTTGTATTTTTGTCAGTGCATTCTTGATTAGGTCACTTATGTTAAGGGAGGGCTTGGTGATTGCATTAAATAATAATAATTTTCCAACATACTACGCAACATTAAAATCGTTTTTGGAAATACCTGCTGCTCTGGGCTATGTCACAGAATTTATTTATAAAAATGAGGACTATCAAAAAATTATTTCATGTATTAATACGCTCATTATGGGCAATCGAGAGGCTGGCAGTCTTTATGTGGGCAAAACAAAATCAATAAATGTTCTCACAATGTTTAAAAAGTTGGATAGTGTTGTTAAGGATATTGCTTGCGAAGGTAAAACACAAAAAGAATGTGAGGAAATAAAAAAAAGAGAATCTGTGTTAACAACAATATATGCTGATGTATGTAATTTTGGACATCCAAATTTCTTCGCTCATCTTCCTATTGGAATTTTAAGTAAAAACGGTATTTGGTCAGCAAAGAAAAATTCCGATGGATATAAAAGAGAATTGTGGTCGTTTTATATGCCAGGATTTATCACGGGTATTGAGATAATAGTTATGCTATGTGGATTGATTTCTCGTAATAGTAAAGTTAATAGTTTTAATCTGCTCACAAGTAAGAAATATTTTGAGTAGTATCTCTTAGGCGGCGCGCCAATGAAATTGGCACGAAATTCGGCGGCGGCGGAAAAAACGAATTCCGCCAAAGGCGGACAGGCGATCTCAAATCAAAAATTCCCTGCCTACCGGACAGGCAGGTTTTCAAAAAAAGTTTGAGCTTCAGCGCAAAAACAGCTCACGAAACAAAAATCCCTCAAAGGGGATTTTTGTGTGATTCAACTGAAAAGGAAAACATGAATTTCTCTTAACCAAGATGCTCGATATTAGATTTGAGTATATTTATTGCTTCTTCAAGAGTTTTTTTGGCGGAACCAAGATTATCTACGAGCTTTTTCTTTGACATAAAAAGCCTCTTTGCCTTATTGATTAATTGAAATTTTGCCTGCTCTGCTTGTTTTGAATAAGGAAGGGCACGAATTGTGTCTAACAAATGTAGCGCTCTGCCTATTCTTTTATTCAGTTCAACAACTTCATTGTTATTAATCCTTGAGGCAGGCGGTTTAGTTAGGTAATCGCGAAACACCGCGTGACGCATCACCTCCGTAATATATGCTGTGGATCTGTGCATGGCTCCAGCAGAGCGTCTTTTTTCAAGAATCAATAACTCTTTGCGGAGAGCCATTATAGGCATAATTAATTGCATTTCGTTCATTCGCTTAGCAAGGTTATTCAGAGCCGCTACGGTTCTGGCCGCAAGCGCGCCGGGATTTTCCCGGCCAAGTCTGTCCCTAAACCCCATAACTGCGTCGGCTTGGTCTTTCACTGCGACTTTAAACTCATTTCTGCAGTTTTCAAGCTGCAGCACAACATCGGCTAATTGCATTTGCAGATCTTGCTTGTCTTCTGGCTTTGCCATTCGCCAGCTGGTCAATAGTTCATTTGCATGCTCAATAACTTCCTGAATACTTTCAATTTTTGAAAATTCGCTGATTCGGCTTTTTTCTTCGGAGCGATAAATTTCCAGGATATTATCTTGCATCCTGATTGCTGAATTTATACCATCAACTTTTTGCCGGACTCGCATTGGACTTCCAGCATGCTTTCCTGATTTTTCCCAGCGAGGTATTTCCAAAAATCCGTCGCTTAAAATGCGAATTCCGGCGTTCTGCATATTTTCATACCACTGTCTTTCCTCTTTTGGCATTTTCGACAGATCAATAGGCGCGCTTTTCTCCTTTTTTATTATCTCGTGCGCAACATCATCAGTCGATCGAGATTTGTTAGTTCGCGGACGTTTGTAATAATCATCTACCGCCTTGTTGATTTTATGCGCTTCAGTTTCTATTTTGTTTTGTCCTGGAAACGAAACGGGCATTTTTTCTTTATTCATGTTCTCGTAATTTAAATCTAGGGTCTTATCAATCTTCCAAAAGGCTTACAAGACCCTAATCTATTATACTAAAATTATAGTTTTAATTGAGGCTCTTGTCTATAAACCCAGTTCTGACCGAGTGAACCAGCCAGCAAAAGTTGATTTCCTCCTCGAAAGGTGCTATACTATAAAAAGAATAGACCCCATACCAATTCCATTCGAGTTTTTTCTAAAAACATAACGAAAGCGCGAAGCGGCTTTGCTTTCGGACATGCTTGATTTAGGGATTAACTATAGAATTGGTACGGGGCAAGACGGGTGAGTCCCGTTTTTTGTTTTTTATGAAGAAAATCAAAAGAAAAATCAAAAAAATAATGAAAAATCCGGAAGAGGCGGTTTTTGTCGGTTTAGTTATTTTGTCTTTGTTTTTTGTCGGGCTGTGTTTCGGAAATATAAGAAATGATGTCCAGAAGCCATTTCCCGTTGCCAAAGAAAATTCCTCGTCTGACTTGGAGAGAAAAGTCAGAAGGGTAGTTTCGGACTACCCAATTGAAAAGATGGCGCCGTACATTTCCAAACAGGACGGAAAAGTAGCGGCTTATCTGGTCGCGATTGCCAAAAAGGAAAGCGACTGGGGAAAATATTCGCCCAAGAAAAGAGGAAAGGAATGTTTCAATTATTGGGGATACAAAGGGAGATACAACCGCAACGCGGCCGGGTACAGCTGTTTTGACTCGTCGGCCCAGGCGGTGAACGTGGTCGGAAGGCGCATTGAAAATCTCATCGCCAAAAAAATTGACACGCCCCGCGAAATGGTACTCTGGAAATGCGGATCAGCTTGCAGCGCGCGAAGTTCCGCCGACGCGGCCAAGTGGGTGAGCGACGTAAGTTTGTATTACAAGAAAGTTTATAACTAGACTGGTTACTTTGCTCCAAAAATGCTTGTCGCACCATTCGCGAGTTCCAGCGAACTCGCTCATTGTAGAATTTGCTCGTGATTTCCCCGACGTGACGTCGGGGAAAACCATGCTCACTCGCAAATAATACTGCGACGAAGCATTTTTGGAACATAGGGTAAAGTATTCAACGCTAGCCGTTGTTTTTTTATCCCTCACCAATTTTATATAATTTAAGTTTCAGTTTTTGTCCGTCAACTTCAACGGTGAGCCGTCAGAAAAATTGGTGAGGGATAAATTTGCCAAAAAATGCAAGTATGCTAGGGTGTTTTGATGTATTATAATTGCTAGCGAACCCACAAGCGAAAGCTTACTTTCGCTTGTGACGAGCGACGCAATTTCAAGCGCCGTAGCAGCGCTTATTTACCATATGGATACAGGCGACAACAAGCTGGTGAAGAATATCTGAACGGCCGGGAAGAGGTTTTTGCGAAACTGCTCGAAAAACATCTTTCGCCGGTTTTCAATTTTCTCTATCGGATTACTGGCAGCAAAGAAGTTGCGGAAGATCTGGCGCAGGAAACTTTTGTAAAGGTTTGGAAAAATCTTAAGAATTTTAACAGAAACAGGAGTTTTAAAGCTTGGCTCTTCACGATTGCAAAGAATACAACTTACGATTATTTCAAAAAGAAAAAAGAAGTTGCCTTTTCTGCATTTGTGAATGAAGAGGGAGAGAGCATATTTAATGAAATAGCCGGTGAAAATATTCTGCCCGATGAAATTCTGCATCGAAAAGATATCGCAAACGAACTTGAAGAAATATTAAAAAAACTCCCGCCGCACTACCGCGCCATATTATTGCTTCACTATAAAGAAGACTTTTCCCTCCATGAAATCGCCGAAATTTTGGGTGAACCCTACAACACGATCAAAAGCCGGCATCAAAGGGGGTTGGGAAAGTTGAAAAAAATAGTATTATTTTAATAAAAATCATTTTTTACAAATAAACACTAAATTAAAAGATAAATATCTCCAAAATTTATTTTTTATATAAAAATTTCTATTTCTTCCAACTGGTATCTCCCCGAAAAATATTATTTTTTCAAAACCTGCTTCATGAAAATACTTATTCCAGACATTAGGGGAATATGTTGAGCGATGGGTTTTATCAATCAGATTTGAAATATAAGTAAATGTTTTGCCGATGATTCCAAAATTATTCGGAACCGATCCAATTAGCATTCCTTTTTTTCTAAGACTAGATTGCAATTTAATAATCACCCCGTAAGGATTTGTTGTGTACTCAAGTAAATTAAATACAGCAATCACGTCATAGCAATCATTCGGTAAGGAGCTTTTTTCAATGTCTTTCTGGCAGGCCTTGTCGCCAATTAACCGGGTTGCCTGTTCGATGGCATAATGGGAAATATCAAAACCTTCGATTTCAAAGAATTTCTCCGCTTCTTTCAATAATTTACCTTCGCCGCATCCAATTTCAAGAAATTTACCCGCTTTTTTATGTTCGGTTATTTTTTTAATCCGGTTCTGATTTCTTTGGGAATTTTCCCTTTCTCTATAAAAATAATTTTTATAGTAATTTTTATCGTATTTTGTCTTTAAAATACTCATAGATTAGGTATCAACAGGCTTAAGCTATATTATCAAATATTTGAAAAAGTGTATATTCAAATATTGCGTCCATTCCAGCCAATCATTCGTATTAACAACATGACCCAAAATATCCAAAAAATCTTCAAGAATCTCAAGCATATCGAACCTTCGCGGGGGCTCGAAGGGAGGATATTGAAAGCAGTTGCAATCGAAAACAGCCGAAAAGTGGCGAGAAAGCTGATGTTTGCCCGTGGCGGGCTAACGGTGTCTTTTGGCGCGCTGGTTTATACTCTATTCGTCTTTGGGCAGGCGTTTTTGGAGTCCGATTTTTGGAATCTCGCGAAGCTTGTTTTTTCCGACACGGGAACAATATTTTCAAATATGGGATCATTCTCAATTTCTCTTCTCGAAACTTTGCCGGTCGTGGAAATTTCCGCAATGCTCGTTCCGGTTCTCGCCGTGATGCTGATGTTGAGTTGGTATTTCAAATTTAGTAATAATAATTTTAAGCATTTAACATAACAAATATATGAACATCCAAGAAACAATGAAATCAAAAAAATTTAAGATTGCTACGTTGGCTGTGGGTGTATTCATCATCGTGCTCGTAAGTTTTGCGGGAGGAGTAGCAATTGGATTTCACAAAGCCAAGTTTTCCTATAAGTTCGGAGAAAACTATGAGCGCAATTTCATCGGCGGTCATCCCGGACCGATGGGAATGATGGGGGGTCCGGGTCAAAGTCCGCGGGATATGATGCGCGGTTTTGAAGGGCGCGGATTTCGCAACAGTCATGGAATCGCAGGCGCGATCATTTCCGTCGCGGACAACCAAATTGTCATCAAAGACCGTGACGGTCAGGAAAATACGATTTCAGTTTCGGATCAAACTCTCATCAAGCGGGGACAAAGCACAATCAGCGTTAACGATCTCAAGAACGACGAGCAAATTGTCGTGATGGGGCGTCCGGGCGACAATGGAATGGTAAACGCGGATCTTGTTCGCGTATTCGACAAAGAGAATAATAATATTCAATAAATCCAGAGTCATGAAACTGAAAAAATCTTATATCATCGCGGCGATTGTTCTCGCGATAGCCGGGGGAAGCTATTGGTGGTATAGCAAATCAAAATCAACCACGAGTCAGGTTCAATACATCACTTCAACAGCCGAAAAAGGAACGCTCACTTCTTCGATTTCGGCGAGCGGCAATATAATTGTCGATCAAAGTTCGAACATCGATCCCACGATAACGGGAACAGTAGCGGATCTCGCGGTGGATGTAGGGGACAAAGTTTCCAAAGGGCAGTTTCTTTTCAATATCGTCAATAATGACTTGTCAGTCGCGGTTTCAAAATCAACGGCCTCTTTGGCATCGGCTGAAACTTCGCTCGAAAGTGCCAAGGCCTCAAAAAAGTCGGCCAGAGTCGATCTTGATGCGGCGACCTCAAAAAATAAAGCGGCCTTGAAGCAAAAATTTGAAGCTGCCGAAGCGTCAGTGGCTTCTGCCGAGCAGAGTTTGATTTCGGCTCAAGCCGATCTTGCCAATCAAAGATCAAACGCGGCCGAAAGAAGAGTGATTTCTCCGATTGACGGAACGGTAAACGCGGTGAACATAAAAAACGGGGATGATTTAAGCAAAATTTCCTCGGGAAGCACGAGGCAAGTTCCTATTATCATCGGCGATTTAGGAACAATGAAGGCCCAGGTACAGGTAAATGAAGTGGACATTGCCAATGTTTCGATGGGACAGGAGGTTGTCTTGACGCTTGATGCGCTAAACGGCGTTGAGATGACGGGAAAAGTCGAAAAGATGGATTCTTTGGGGACGGTCGCTTCGGGAGTTGTGACATACAATGTGACGATTGATTTCGATTCTCTTGATGAGCGCATAAAGCCGGAAATGAGTGTCTCAGCATCCATTATCACCGATGTTAAACAGGATTTTTGCTGGTTCCCGCCAGCGCGGTGAAAACCAATAGTAATGGCGGTTACTATGTTGAAGTGCTTGCGAACGGAACTCCCGCGCAAAAAACAGTGGAGATCGGATCCTCGAACGATACCAGCACCCAAATCACGAGCGGCATCAGCGCCGGGGACAAAGTCGTCACTCAAACTATCAATTCAAGTTCAACATCGAGCGCCAGTTCTTCAAGTACAAACAAGAGTAGTAGCCTTCGACTCCCGGGTCTTGGAGGCGGAGGAAGAGATTAGACTAGAATTTTCAATGATCAATGATCAATTTTCAATAAATTTTCAATTACCCAATTTTCAAACATTGATTCATTGAAAATTGATAATTGATTGTAAATTGAAAATTGTAAATTGAAAATTTCGAGATGATTGAATGCAAAAATTTGTACAAAACGTATATTAACGGTGACGTTGAAACCCGGGCAGTCTGCGGTATTTCTTTCAAAGTTGAGAAAGGAGAGTTTGTGGCCATTATCGGGCCGTCGGGTTCAGGAAAGTCGACCCTCATGCATATTTTGGGAGCCCTCGATACTCCGACGAGCGGAAAATATTTTCTGGAAGGAAAAGAGATTTCCAAAATGGGAGAAGATGAACTCTCGGATCTCCGGAGGGAAAAAATCGGCTTTGTTTTTCAAGCTTTCAATCTTCTTCCCAGAACAACCGCGCTTCAAAATGTCATGTTGCCGCTCGTTTATTCAGGAATGCCGATGAAAGAAAGGGAAGCTAAAGCCCGTGAAACCTTGAAGTATGTCGGCCTTGAAGAAAATAAATTTTTGAATTTATCAAACCAGCTGTCCGGCGGACAGATGCAGCGCGTGGCTGTCGCCCGTGCCCTCATCAACGATCCATCCATCATTCTTGCGGATGAACCAACTGGAAACCTCGACACAAAAACAGGCCGCGTGGTGATGAAAACTTTCCAGGAGCTTAACGAAAAAGGCCATACCATAGTGATAATCACTCACGAAAAGGAAATCGCTGACTTTGCCAAAAGAATAATTTCCATTCGGGACGGCTTGATTGAAAAGGATACGAAAAAATGATTACCGACTTATTTCGCGAAACAATTCGATCAATTTCGAATAACAAAGTAAGATCCGGACTTACTATTTTAGGCATTGTCATCGGAATCGCCTCGGTTATCGCGCTGGTGGCTATCGGCCAAGGTGCGAAAAATTCCGTCGCTTCGAGCATCGAATCCATCGGCTCCAATTTAATCATGGTGATGCCGGGTTCCCAGCGAGTGGGCGGAATCAGCCAGGGAGCGGGAAGTTCCCAAACGCTCACAGAAGAGGACGCGGAAGCCATCAAAAACCAGATAAACGGCGCGGCGGCGGTGGCACCGGCCGTTACGGGACGCTATCAGTTGACGGCGAAAGGCAACAACACCAATACCGAGGTTATCGGAACCACCGGGGATTACGCGGCCACCCGGAACGTAAAAATGAACATCGGGTCGTTTTTTTCGGAGCAGCAGATAAAAGGCTCGGCCAAAGTGGCGGTTCTTGGACCGGACACCAGAAACGAATTGTTCGGGGAAAATGTGAATCCGGCAGGACAGACTGTACGCATCAACAAAATTGACTTTCAGATAATCGGCGTGACGACCGCCAAAGGCGGTTCCGGATTCAACAATCAGGATGACATGGTTTATGTTCCGCTTGCTACCGCCCAGCATTTTCTGGCAGGAAGCGATTACATAAACAACATTAGCATAACGGCGGCGAATCAGTCTTTGATGACCTCGGTTCAGGAACAAATCACAAGCCTTCTTCTCGCGCGCCACAAAATTTCCAATCCCGATCAGGCTGATTTTCGGATAATGAACCAAAACGATATCATTTCCACCGCCACCAGCGTTACCAGCACTTTCACCATGCTTCTCTCCGCCATCGCCGGCATTTCTCTTGTCGTGGGCGGGATCGGGATTATGAATATGATGCTCACGAACGTTACTGAAAGAACAAAAGAAATCGGTCTTCGGAAAGCGGTAGGCATCCGGAAAATCTATATCAGCCTCCAGTTTCTGGCGGAAGCCGTCACCCTGACTTTTTTGGGCGGATTCGTCGGAATTATTCTGGGATGGGTATCTTCACTTGTACTGTCAAATTTTTTGAGCCTGACTCCCGAAATTTCTCTTTCATCAATTTTTCTGGCTTTTGGAGTATCCGCCACTATCGGAATTGTTTTCGGATTCTATCCTGCCCGCAGGGCGGCTAATCTGAATCCGATTGAAGCGTTGAGATATGAGTGACATTTTACTTTTTGGCAATGGTTTGGTATAATTGACACAAAGCTTAATTCATTAGTAAAAAACAAAATGAAAAGGAGGAATCAAAAACTAAAAGAAAAAAACTGCGAGCCACAAATCCCGAAAGGTGCGGCGAGACAGGACCAATTGCTGATTGCTGGGTTACTTATCATTATTCTCGTGTCCACGGCGATAATTGGAAGCGTTTTGTATTCTTGGAAAAAACAGATGATGAGAGAAAAGTCTTGGACGTACGAAAAAAACATCCAGGATTTGCAGGCTCAAATCAACGCTCTCAAAAAGCAAGTGGTGCAGAATAGGGCGGGGACGACCGATACGGTAGCCAATCAGACGGAGCTGACCAGCCAATCTTCATCTGCTTTTGAAAAAGCGGTGAACGACAAAAATTTTGCCAAAGTTTCGGCGCTGATGGCAGCGAAAGTCTTTTATGTCGTTGATGCAAGCGACTGCTGCGGGGACATAACCAGAAAAGAGGCCGTCGAACATCTTCAAAATTATATCCGCGGCGTGAAATTGTTTAATTTCGATCAAGAGCAACAAGTAATAAAGCAGATGAAAGTGAATCTGGCCGGCACTTTCGCCAAATACACCATCGGAATCGCCGACAACAAAATGGTTTTGTCGTATCACTTGGACAAACAGAGGAAAGTTGATGACATTATGCTTTCCGCCTCGCATTTGATGTATGATTTGGAGTAAAGCAGGCATTGTTTTGTTTATGAAAATTTTTCTCAAGATAAAGCGGGACAATCAGATAAATTTGTCAATAACAAGAAAAGGAAACGTTGTTGGTCGGACAAAATGGAAAGAAAATAATTCTCTTTCCCGTATCTTGCTTTTCAAAATTGACCAAATTTTGCGTCGCCGCAGAATAAGACTTGACAAAATTTCCGGCTTTGAGATAATAAGTGACGTGCCGGAAAAATGGACTTCCTGCCGGATTGCCGAGATTACGCTGAAGAGCTTGGTACTTGCAAAGAAAAATCCCCTGTGATATCATCAAAATTACTTGAATTCAACTTTTGGGGGAATTGAATAACAAACAAGAGTTAAACTAAATACGTTTTAATAAACCACTGCCGTTATCCCAAACTTCCAAGAAATTTCGCGAAGCGGGAAAGGGAAGTGGAGTGTCTTTTATGTCGCAAGAGGCGAAAACTCTTGGGGTGAAAGAGTCTTTTAGCCCGCAATCCTCTTTGAGCAAGAGGATATTTTTCAAGCATCTTCCAATGGTTTCGCTTCCAAACCTTATTGAAGCGCAGACCACTTCTTATCAATGGTTCGTAAAAGAAGGTCTTAAGGAGCTTCTTGACGAGGTAAATCCGATCAAGGATTTTACCGGAAAAGACCTTGAACTCACTTTTGGGGAATATTATCTGGATGAACCCAAATATGACGAAAAAACTTCAAAAGCGAAAAATATTTCCTTTGAAGCTCCTCTTCGATCAAAAGTAAAGCTACTCAACAAGCAAACCGGCGAAGTGAAGGAGCAGGAAGTGTATTTGGGCGATATGCCCCTTATGACGGAAAGGGGAACTTTCATAATAAACGGAGTTGAACGAGTAGTTGTCAGTCAGCTCATTCGCAGTCCGGGAGTGTTTTTTACTATGGAATACCAAAAAGGCCGCCGGCTGTTCGGAGCCAAAATTATTCCCAATCGGGGAGCCTGGCTTGAAATGGAAACGGATTTTGACGGAGTCATTTGGGTGAAAATTGATCGGAAGAGAAAGGTGGCCATCACTTCGCTTTTGCGGGCTTTTGGAATTGCGAGCGACGAAGAACTTCTCAAGACTTTCTCTGATGTAAATACGGGAGAAATAAATTATATCGAGGCCACTATTGAAAAGGACGCGGCGAAAAATCAGGGCGAGAGTTTTCTGGAAGTCTATAAAAGAATCCGGCCGGGAGATCTGGCCTCGAAGGAAAACGCAAAACAGATGATCGAGGCTATGTTTTTCAATTTTGACCGCTATGATTTCGGAAAAGTCGGCCGCTACCGCTTAAATCAAAGACTTGAAATTGATTGTCCAAATGACGAAAAACACAGAATTTTGCGCCCGGAAGATCTTATTTTGATTATCAAAGAAATTATCCGTCTTAATAATGATCCGATGGCGATACCGGATGACATTGATCATCTGGGAAATAGGCGCGTACGCTGTATTGGTGAACTAGTGCAGAACAAATTCCGGGCGGGACTGGCGAGACTGGTGCGCAATATCAAAGACCGGATGAGTACCTGCGATCTGGCAACGGTCGTGCCGGGGCAGCTCATCAATTCCCGGCCGGTAGCTGCCGCCGTTAAGGAATTTTTTGCTTCCTCGCAGCTTTCCCAATTTATGGATCAGGTAAATCCCCTGGCGGAACTGGAACACAAAAGGAGGCTCTCGGCTATGGGACCGGGGGGACTCACAAGGGAACGGGCCGGCTTTGAAGTCCGCGACGTTCACCAGTCCCATTACGGACGGATTTGTCCGGTGCAGACTCCGGAAGGACCAAACATCGGACTGGTAAATCATCTGGCTTGTTATGCCCGAATAAATGAATACGGATTTATCGAGACTCCTTATCGAAAGGTAGTATTGAAAAACGGAAAACCCTTTGTGACGAAAGAAATAGAATATCTCAACGCTACGGTTGAGGACAGAAAAGTTATTGCTCACGCTGATGTGGAACAGGACGAGGAAGGTTTTATTCTTGAGGAAAAAGTGGAAGCGCGCGTCAAGGGCAAGCCCTCTATGATTGAGGCAGAAAAAATTGATTTCATTGATGTTTCTGCCAAGCAGTGTATATCTGTCGCAACGGCGCTTATTCCGTTTCTGGAGCACGATGATGCTCACCGGGCGCTGATGGGATCAAATATGCAGCGCCAGGCAGTTTCTTGTGTTATGCCCCAGGCTCCGCTGGTGGGAACAGGACTCGAGGATAAAGCGGCGGCTGATTCGGGGCAAGTGGTTTTGGCTCAAAAAGACGGGGAAGTGATTGAGGTTGATTCCGATCACATCACGGTCAAATCGGAAAATTCCGCTGGGAAGCCAGAGAAAAAGGTTTACGCTCTTCAAAGTTTTGAGCGCTCGAACGCTTTCACTTGCATGAATCAAATTCCAAGGGTTGCCAAGGGAGACAAGGTAAAAAAAAGTCAGCTTCTGGCAGACGGCGCCTCGACTGACAACGGCGAACTGGCCTTGGGTCAAAATGTTCTGGTGGCTCTGATGCCCTGGGAAGGCGCCAACTTTGAAGACGCGATAATCATTTCGGAAAAACTTCTTCGGGACGACCGCTACACCTCAATTCACATCGAGGATTTTTCCGTTGATGTTCGTGATACAAAGCTTGGCCCCGAAGTTATCACTCGCGATATTCCCAATATCGGAGAGGAGCGTCTCAAAAATCTTGACGATACAGGAATAATCCACATTGGAGCGGAAGTTTCTTCGTGCGACATATTGGTTGGAAAAATTTCTCCCAAAGGGGAGGGCGATCTCACGCCGGAAGAGCGACTTCTGCGGGCAATCTTTGGAGAAAAGTCAAAGGACGTAAAGGATACTTCGCTTTATCTTCCTCATGGCGAACACGGAAAGGTGGTTGATATAAAGATATTTTCCCGCGAACAGGGCGATAAGCTGCCGGCGGGAGTGATTCAGCAAATTCAGATAAGTGTAGCCCAGCTTCGGAAAATTGCAGTGGGGGACAAACTTGCCGGGCGTCATGGAAACAAGGGTGTTATTTCAAAAATCGCCGCGGTCGAAGACATGCCGTTTCTGCCCGACGGAACCCCAGTTGATATCATTTTGAATCCTTTGGGAGTAGCCTCCCGAATGAACATCGGACAAATTCTGGAAGCCCATCTCGGCTGGGCGGCGGCACAGCTCGGCTATAAAGTGGCCAGCCCTTCTCTGGCTGGAATAAAAGAAGTCGACATAAAAAAGGAACTCAAGAAGGCCGGCCTTTCAGAGGATGGAAAATTAAGGCTCATAAACGGCAAGACCGGTGAATTTTTTGACGAAAAAACACTGGTTGGTTTTATGTACATCATGAAACTCAACCATTTAGTGGAAGACAAAATCCATATGCGCTCGATTGGACCCTATTCTCTCATCACCCAGCAGCCGCTGGGCGGCAAAGCTCAATTTGGCGGACAGCGCTTTGGAGAAATGGAGGTTTGGGCGCTGGAAGGTTACGGGAGCGCTTATACTCTTCAGGAGATGCTGACGATAAAGTCAGATGATGTTTTGGGACGCTCGAAGGCTTATGAGTCGATAATCAAGGGTGAGCAGATCAGGAATCCAAACGTGCCAGCTTCTTTCAACGTTTTAGTGAGCGAACTTAAGGGACTTTGCCTTAATATCGAGCTGGCAGAGGAGAAGGGAGAAAAACCGGAAGAAGAAAAGGGCGGAGAAAAAAAGAATATTTCGTAATTGGCAAGTTCGCGGTTAGCAATTGGGATTTTTGTAAATTTTATTCAAGTTGCAAATTATAATATGTTTCAATCATCTAATGCTAAACTAAACGACTTTAAATCCATCCGCCTGCGACTGGCCAGTCCGGAGGATATTTTGAATTGGTCGCATGGGGAAGTAACAAAGCCGGAGACTATCAACTATCGCACCCAGCGCTATGAGCGCGACGGTCTTTTTTGCGAGAAAATATTCGGTCCGGCCAAAGACTGGGAATGTTATTGCGGGAAATACAAAAAAATCCGCTACAAGGGAATAATTTGCGATAAATGCGGCGTGGAAATAACCCGCTCGATAGTCCGCCGGGAAAGAATGGGGCATATCAAACTTGCCGTTCCTGTCTCCCATATCTGGTTTTTGCGCGGCGTGCCTTCAAAAATTGGTCTGGCTCTCGGTATGTCCACCCAGGATCTTGAAAAGGTGGTTTACTTTGCGAGTTACGTTGTAATGGAAGTAAATGAGGAAGCCCGTCGGGAAGCGCTGCAGAGGCTTGATTCCGAGCTTAAGAGCAAACAGAAAAAAGCCAAGAGCGGAGAAGGGGAAGAGTCCATTTCGGATTTGAAAGATGTCTATCAGGTCAGCCGGGAGGAACTCAAAAGTCTCAAAAAATTTCAAATTCTCTCCGAGGTTGAATATTTCAATCTTTCCATGAAATACGCCCATGTCTTTCGGGCCGGCATTGGAGCAGAAGCTGTCCGGAAACTCCTCGAGGAAATGGATTTCGATGAGGAGATAGGTCGAATTAAAAAACACCTTCAGGACGACAAAAGTTCCGACAAAAGGCGTCTTCTCAAAAGACTAAAGCTGTTTCAGGGTATGAGGCAGTCGGGAATACGTCCGGAGTGGATGTTTCCGACGGCTATACCGGTTATTCCTCCGGATCTTCGTCCGATGGTTCAGCTTGACGGAGGACGGTTTGCCACCTCGGATCTCAATGATCTCTACCGGCGAATTATCAACCGCAACAATCGTCTCAAAAAACTAATCGAAATTGGAGCGCCGGAAGTGATTGCGCGAAATGAAAAAAGAATGCTTCAAGAGGCGGTAGATGCTTTGTTTGATAATAGCGCTCGCCGCGGCCAGACGTCAGTTGCCGCATCAACCGGTCAGAGAAGAGCTTTGCGGTCTTTGGCGGATATGCTCAAGGGAAAAAAGGGGCGTTTTCGGCAGAATCTTCTTGGCAAGCGGGTTGATTATTCCGGACGAAGCGTAATCGTAGTCGGTTCCCAGCTAAGATTGCGCCAGTGCGGTCTTCCCAAGAAAATGGCGCTCGAGCTTTTCAAACCTTTTATTATTAACAAGCTAATTGAGGGAGAACACGCGCACAATGTCCGGAGCGCCGGCAAAATGGTTGAATTTGAAACCGAGGAAGCCTATAAAATGCTTGACGAAATAATCGAACATCATTACGTGCTTCTCAATCGCGCCCCGACTCTTCACCGATTGAGCATTCAGGCTTTTCAGCCGGTTCTTATCGAGGGAAAAGCGATTCAAATTCATCCAATGGTCTGCGCCGCCTTCAACGCCGACTTCGATGGAGATCAAATGGCCGTTCATGTTCCTCTCACGGCTGAAGCAAGGCGTGAAGCCAGCGACATAATGCTTTCTTCGCAGAATCTCCTGAAGCCCGCTAGCGGAGAGCCGATCACCATTCCCTCCCAGGATATGGTTTTGGGCTGTTATTATATGACTCATATTCTCAAGGAGCTCAAAGGGGAAGGGAAGATTTTTTCCGGAGGGGAGGAAGCAATAATGGCTTATCATTTTGAGAAAGCAGATCTGCGAGCGAAGGTAAAGGTGAAAGTAGATGATGAAATTGTTGAAACTTCTCCGGGAAGAGTTCTTTTCAATCAGATAATTCCAGAGGAATTGGGATTCGTCAATCAGGAAATGGATAAAGGAAAACTTCGCGAGATTGTGGGCCGATGTTTGGAAACAGTTGGTCCGGAAAGAACAGCCAGATTCGTTGATGATCTCAAAAATTTGTCGTTCGCGATTGTAACTCGTTCAGGAATGAGCTGGGGAATGAATGATTTGATTGTGCCTGCTAAAAAAGAAGGGATACTCCGGGAAGCAGAAAAAAGAGTCGAAATGATTGACAAGCAATTTGAAATGGGCCTTCTTACTATTCAGGAAAGAAAAAACCGGGTTATTGAAATTTGGAACGAAGCCAAAAACAAAATAACGTACGCCGTTCGCGAATCTTTGGACAAGGAAGGACCGGTTTATTCGATGGTCTATTCAAAGGCCCGCGGGACGGAAGCGGTAATTGTTCAGATGACGGGAATGAAAGGATTGGTGGCGGGGCCAACGGGAGAGACTATTGAGCTTCCGGTGAAGTCCTCATTCAAGGAAGGCTTCAATGTGCTGGAATATTTTATTTCCACCCACGGTGCCAGAAAAGGTATGGCCGACACCGCCCTTCGCACGGCAACCGCCGGTTATCTCACCAGACGCCTCGTGGATGTCGCTCAAGATGTGGTTGTTCGGAAGCAGGACTGCAAAGATAAAGAGGGAACTTATCTCTATCGGGAAGATTCTGATGTGGTCAGCATAAGTTTTGCTTCGCGCCTGCGAGGCCGGGTTTTGGTTGAGGATGTGAAGGATTCTGCAACCGGCAGAGTTGTTGCTAAAAAAGGAGAAATGGTATCCAAAGACAAGGCTCTGGAAATCGAGAAAAAAGGCATTGACAAGGTAAAGATCCGGTCGGTGGTAACCTGTAAGGCCAGACGCGGAATCTGCCAGACATGTTACGGGCTTGATTTGGGGAGAAACGAACTGGTGCAAATCGGCCAGGCGGTTGGCATTGTTGCCGCCCAGGCCATTGGCGAACCGGGAACCCAGCTCACGATGAGAACTTTCCACATTGGCGGCGTGGCCGGAACTGATATCACCCAAGGTCTTCCCCGGGTTGATGAAATTTTCGAAGCCCGTCTGCCAAAAGGAGAGGCGGCTGTTTCTGAGATTGACGGAAAAGTTGTGGAGATAAAAGAAACCGAGAAAGAAAAGATAGTGAGAATTGAGCAGGAAGGACCAAAGAAAAAGAAAGAGATCAGAGAATATATAGTTCCGGGAGTAATGAATCTCAATGTGAAAGAAGGAGAGCTGACTGCGCGGGGGCAAATCTTGAGTGAAGGTCACATTGATCTCAAAAAACTTTTCAAGATCGAGGGGCGTGATGCTATTCACCGCTATATTATTAAAGAGGTTCAGGAAATTTATTCGGCTCAAGGAGAAGGAATTAATGACAAGCATATCGAGATTATCATTCGCCAGATGCTTTCCCGGGTCCGGATTCTTGATCCGGGCGATACCGATCTTCTGCCGGGGGATATTGTTGAAGAAGTTCAGTTTTTGGAAGCCAATGAAGAGGCCAAAAAACAGAAAAAGAGCGTCGCAGTTGCCGAAAGACTCTTGCTTGGCATATCCAAAGTGGCTCTTTCCACGGAAAGCTTTTTGTCCGCGGCTTCCTTTCAGGAAACTGCCAAGGTTCTCATAAACGCCGCCGTGACCGGAAAAGAGGACAAACTGCGCGGCCTCAAGGAAAATGTTATCATCGGAAAACTGATTCCGGCCGGAACGGGATTTCGGGGATAAAAAGGTTAAAAAGTTCGGCTTTAAAAGCGAAAGAATTTATTCTTTCGCTTTTAAAGCCGAACTTTGAAGAGCGCCAAACAACTATAAATGCAGTTTTCTAGAATTAAGGAAAAATTTTTGCCTTTTTTGATTTTCACAAAGGAAAATCTTCGTGCTTTTGAGAAAAAGGAGGAAACGGCTAGCGCCGGCATCAGATATTGGATGAAAAGCGGAAAAATTATCCAGCTGAAAAAAGGTTTATATGTGCTAAAAGAACGCTGGGAAAAGGAAAGCCAAAAAGATGCCTATCTGGAATATATTGCCGGCAAAATGCTGGAGCCGTCTTATCTTTCCTTTGAGTACGTGCTTTCGAAATACGGCATTTTGAGCGAGCCGGTTTCGGCGCTTACCTCCGCGACGGCGAAAACAAGCCGGGAGTTTTCCAACGCTCTCGGATCATTCAGATATTATACTTTGGCGCCAGAGCTCTTTTGCGGATATGAGGCGAAAGAAAAAAACGGCTTTCCCGTCCTTGAAGCTTCTAAAGCGAAAGCCCTTTTTGATTTTTTGTATATACGCTTCCTGAAGCAAAAGCCGATTACCGCGAAAGCAGTGGAAGACCTTCGTATTAATTGGGAAAATATCAGCCGGAAAGAATTTGAGCGGGCGGAATCGTATTTGAAATTCACAAAAAACAAGCGGGTTAGGGATATATTTAAAATTATAAAAAGCCGATATTATGCTAAAAGAATTTCTTAGAAAGATAGTGCTCGAGAAAAGAGCGGCTGGCGTCCCCGATTTTGTCATTCGCAATTTTCTGAAAGAATATCTGCAGTATCCGGTCTTGGAATTTTTGTATGGCGATCCCCAGTACAAAAATTTCATTTTCACCGGCGGATCATGCCTACGGATTTGTTTTGGAGCGCCAAGGCTTTCGGAAGATTTGGATTTTGATCTCTCCGAGAAGGATTTCAAGAAGTTTGATCTTGCGAAACTGGGTCAAGAGGCAAAAGATTATTTTGAGAAAAAATATCTTTTGAAAATAGAAACGTGCCAGCAGGGAAAACAGAGACTATATTTGAAATTTCCCGTTCTCAAAGAATTGGGCCTCACCAAAGAAAACGAGAGCGACTTGCTTTTCGTAAAAATCGAAACCAGTCTGTCACCTTTCAAAAATCCCGGAACAGAGATCACGCCTCTTTCGAAATACGGTTTCAATTTCGTGGCGATAAATTATACTCTTTCATATCTTATGACCGGAAAACTTTACGCCATTTTTTCAAGAGAGTGGTTTGAGGGAAAAGAAAATGAAATCGACATCAAAGGCTGCGATTTCTATGATCTTTTCTGGTATTTTCAAAACGGTGTTTTGCCGGACTGGAAAAATCTCAAAAAACTAACCGGCATTTCCGGAGAAGGGCAACTTAAAAAAGAACTCAAAAAAAGAATCAAGGCGAAAGTGACGCCGCAAAAACTTTCTTATGACCTCAAAAACTTTTTTCCCGACCAAAATTTCGTTTCCGGCTTCTGCAAAAATTACGGGAAGATTATGGAAAAGTATATTTAGCTCCCGATATTATTCTTAATTCAGATGAATTCGGCTTAAAGAAAAATTCCCTAGAGGGAATTTTTCTTTTGAAAACTTGCTACAACTAGTTGTAGCAAGTTCATATCTTTTCCAGCACATAATATAAATTCTCGTCGCTTTTTCAGGCTTAAAAATTTTCCGTCAAGGTTCAGCCTTAGTGAAGTTACTAAAATTTGAGGTCAATCTTGTTTGTTTGATTTTCTTCAATATCAATTGCTTCTGCTTCCTTATAATAATTTTCCACCAGACCTTGCGGGAGATTGGGGATTTTTCCCCGTAGTAATTCTTTGACCGTTATAATTTGAATTCTGGGAAATTCAATTTTGCCGGTGAGCGGAGTGGAAAAACTTCCCGCGTTAACTGCTTCGCTCGTCATAGGCTTTGTTGGCTCTTCGAGAGTAATGAATATTCCGGCTTCAGCCTTTTCTCTTTCCACATCTCCTTTGAGTGTCGCTATCTGGCTTCTTTGCACGCTTCCTCCTTTTACTTGAACAATGGCTTTTCCGTACTCCCATTTTCCTTTTCCGTTCCTATTTCCATTTCCATTGCCGTTTGCCATATTTTTGTGAAAATATATTACTCCGTCAATGCCCTTATCGGCTCCCCGCATTTTATCCCTGCTTTTACTTTGAGAGGGAATGGCATTAACCAAATCAAGCGCCCAGTATTCAAATTCAAACGGATCCTTTTTGAATAATTCTTTCGCGCCGGATAAATCTGTTGGCAAACCGTCGGTATAAATCTGTTTTTTTCCTATCCCAAGCCGGTTTCTTAGACGATATTTTATCAGGTTAATGGCCAAACTTGTAATATCTACTCCGACCCATTTTCTTTTTAGCTTTTCCGCTACTGCAACGGTTGTGCCGCATCCGCAGAAAGGATCCAGTATCCAATCTCCCTCGTTCGATGAGGCTTTTATTATTTTTTCTAAAAGTGCTTCCGGTTTCTGAGTGGGATATCCAAGCCGTTCCTTTGCTGAAGGAGGAATAAATGGTATTTGCCAAACATCATTCTCTGGAACACCCTCTTCTTTAGTTTTCTTTACAAGATACTTTTCTTCTCCTTTAAATCTATGCAGTGTATGTTCTTTTCTTTTAAGAGAGCCCTCTGTATATGGAATATAAGGCTGATTCCATATGTAGTTATCGCTCTTTGAATAAAAAAATATTATGTCGTGCAGCCTTTGAAATTTTTTTGCTTTTGCTGTCCATCTTCTATAATGCCATATGATTTCATTCCTGAAGTTTTTCTTTCCAAAGACAACATCCAAAACTATTTTTAAATAATGACTGGCTGTTGGGTCGCAATGAAGATAAAGGCTTCCCGTTTTTTTCAAAACGCGATGCAATTCAATCAGCCTGACCGTCATCATAACGAGATATGCCAGCACGTCGTTGTGCCCCAGTATTTTTTCAAGCGCCAGCATCAGCTTGGCGATATTGTCGTTTGTTTTTGTGACCAGATGGTCGAAAGTATGTTTTGATTCACGCGACCAATGCCATGAATCTTCGAAAGCGTGAACCTGTGCCGGGCTGTCCTGCAAGCCTTCTTTAAAAAGCACGTTATAATCGCGGCTGGAATTAAAAGGCGGATCGAGGTATATCAAATCGAAACTCTCGCTCGGAATTTTCTTGCGCAAGATTTCCAAATTATCGCCGAAAAATAGGGTACGATTTTTCATGATCTCGAAAACTTAGATTTTAATTTAGTAAAGCTTAAATCCTTCCCATATAATACGCCCATTTTTGCCTTTCGTCAAAGAGAAATATTCAAGTTTGTATTGAGATTGGCGTTCGCTGGAAATTTCCTGAATAGTGTGCTAAAATAAGCAAGTAATCAGCTTCGAAAACCAAATGGGCCGAAGAAAAAAGAAAAAAGATAAAGAAAACTGGAACGGGAACGGGCGAAGGAGAAGGTCGAAAATCAGCATGGACACAAAACGCTCTATCATCGCGGTGCTTTTGATCGCGCTGGCGATTTTGAGCGTGTTTAGTTTGTTCGGCGGAGCGGGCGCGTTTGGAACATATCTCAATAAAATTCTCGCCCTTGCTTTTGGCGCGGGAAGATTTTTACTTCCGCTTCTTCTGGCGATTGTCGGCTTTATGTATTTCCGCCGCGGCACGGAATCGTATTATGTTTTCGTGACGGCTGGGTTCATTTTGTTCTTCGCGAGTGTTCTTGGAATCATTCATATTTTCCACCCGCTTTTAAAAATGCTTGAAATTGCCAAAAGCGGGCAGGGAGGCGGATTTTTGGGAACGGCGGCGGCTTACCCGGTTCTGCACCTTTTCGGGTTTTGGGCCGGCTTGGTGGTGCTTCTTGCGATTGCTCTTGCGTCCCTCCTTCTGGCGCTCAACGTTCCGTTTCGGGCGCTTGTTAAGCCGGTTGAATGGATAAAGGAAAAAGAAGATGAAGCGGAAGATGAAAGAGGCGAGGAGGGGAGAGAGGAACCAAAGATTACCATAGAGGAAAAGCCGTCAGCGGCGGCAAGAATCAGCGAAATGCTGAAAAGAAGACCGGAAAAAATCGTTCCCGAAAAAGGAATGCCAGTTTCGGAAAGGCAAAGAATGATCGCCGGATGGAAATTGCCTCCCCTTAATCTTCTGGAGCGGACAACCGGCACGGCCAAAGCCGGCGATATTGAAGCCAATGCCAAAATAATTCAAAAAACCCTCAAGAATTTCGGAATTGATGTTGAGATCGGGGAAATCAGCGTTGGTCCGTCAGTGACGCAATATTGTTTCAAGCCGGCAGCCGGAGTCAAACTCTCGAAAATCACCACTCTCAACAATGATTTGTCTTTGGCGCTCGCCCAGCACCCGATCCGAATCGAGGCTCCCATTCCGCAAAAATCGCTCATCGGGATTGAAGTGCCCAACAAAGTTCCGACTCTGGTGAGGCTTCGGGATATTTTAGAAAGTACTGATTTTTCTGAAAGAAAATCGAATCTGACTGTCGCTTTGGGCCAGGACGTGGCGGGAAATTATATTCTCAGCGACGTCTCCACGATGCCTCACCTTATGATTGCCGGCGCGACCGGAACAGGGAAGAGCATTTGCATCAACACAATTATAACCTCGCTTCTTTATCAAAACTCCCCGGATGATCTGAAATTTATTCTCATCGATCCCAAGCGCGTCGAGCTCACCGCTTTCAACGGCATTCCGCATCTCTTGACACCAACGGTAGTTGATAACGGCAAAGTGGCCAACGCGCTCAAGTGGGTGATTGGACAAATGGAGGAACGTTACAAAATGCTTCAGGATTCGGGATCAAGAAATATATTTTCCTATAACGAAAAAATAAAAGGAGGCCGGAAGAAGGAAATCGTGGACGAGGAAACAGGTGAAATTACCGATAAAGAAGAAAAGCGCCTGCCGTTCATCGTTATCATTATTGACGAACTCGCAGACATTATGGCGAGCCATGCCAAAGAAGTGGAGGCGGCCATTGTCCGAATTGCCCAGATGGCGCGGGCGGTGGGGATTCATCTTATCGTTTCCACCCAGCGCCCGTCAGTGGAAGTTCTCACCGGACTTATCAAAGCCAATATCACGACGAGGATTGCTTTTCAGGTGGCCACCCAAATAGATTCGCGAACCATTCTTGATATGGCGGGATCGGAAAAGCTTTTGGGAAACGGAGATATGCTTTATCTCTCCGCCCGCTCGCCCAAACCAAAAAGAATTCAGGGAGTATTTGTTTCCGAATCGGAAGTAAGAAGGGTTGTGAAATCAATCAGGTCCCAGCTCAAAGAAGAGGTTGAATACGATGAAGGGGTTACCGCGCCGCAAAAATTGAGTTTTGGCGCGAAAGGGTTGGCTTTTTTCGGCGGCGGAGGCGAGGGAGAGGACGAATTGTACGAAGAAGCCGAAGAAACAATCATGAGAGCGGGAAAAGCTTCGGCCTCGCTTCTTCAGAGAAGGCTCCGGGTGGGATATGCCCGGGCGGCGCGGCTTCTGGATATTCTCGAGGCGAACGGCGTCATTGGCCCGGCCGACGGTTCCAAACCGAGAGAAGTTTTGATCGAGAGCGGCAGGCGGGATATCGGGCAAAGCGAAGTCGGCTATGAAGACGAGCCCAAAGACCAAAAAACACGGGAGCGTTGGCAAATGTGATTTTTGGGAGTATAGTATAGTGTAAGAATTCCGAGGACTAACGGCAAGGCAGAAAGAGTAATCAGAACTTTGCTGGATATGTGGTACAAAAAGACGGAATTCAAGAGCAGGGTTCACAGAAAACAGGAACTAATCAGAAAGAACTGTAAACAACGCGACTATTTCTTACAGCTAATTTGTTATCAATTTTCTTCCAGAAGATTGATAAGACCCAAAACTAATTAGATCTAAAAAATAAACAAGATGAGGAGGGCAATCGTTTATTTATCTTTTTCACTTTTTTGTTTTTGCGTCTTTTTTGCGCGTATTTCCCATGCCGCCGGTCCGACAAAAATCTCCTATTTCGTCGATACTCCGAGCACCTGGACGAAAGAAGACAGTCCCTATCTCGTGCAAAATCATGTTGTTGTGAGAGCTCCGCTCACTATTGAACCCGGGACGGTTGTGAAATTCAGCAGCGGCAATCCTGCCGATCTGACTCTTCAAAATGATTTTT
>Ga0210016_1001139_pt1 | contig 24517 bp, 22 predicted proteins | sample CryGeyCG2014_300_FD_185454 | JGI IMG/M metagenome (GOLD analysis project Ga0210016, IMG submission 185454) | Groundwater microbial communities from aquifer - Crystal Geyser CG02_land_8/20/14_3.00 (SPAdes) (version 2) | ecosystem: Environmental > Aquatic > Deep subsurface > Groundwater | place...
CCCCACTTGAGTATATTTACAATAATAACAATTTCCCCACCTCTACGGGACAGGTTTGAAACCTGCCCTTACCACAATATGCCAAGAACAGCAGAAACCAATACCTTAGCAGGGATTTCTTTATCGTCCATGGTAGTGCTATCCGAGCTTATAGCACCAGCCACATCAAAGTGCATATAACACGCGTTAACCCCAGTACCAAGGGTGTAAGCCATTTTTGAGGACTCCTTAGCCATGTTCTTGCATATGCCAGCCCTTAACGGAATATTAAAATACTTGCGGTTGATGATATTTATTTCCGTGCCAAAAGCAAGTTGTTGAGAATCAAAGCCATTTACCGCTGTTTTATTTTTGGTGGCATCTATATCAAGTGCCAGATTCCAGAATTTAGCAGGTTGTAGTGCGAAACCCAGACGAGCCTGCCTGTTCAACTTATATGTTCCTCCAACGCTGTCAGGTTGGTCAAATTTTGGGCTGTTTATATTTCTTATAACAAAGCCTACCTTGGGGTTCATCGGAAGTTTAGGATATTTCTTGTTCACATTCCACAAGAATCCAAGGTCAATAGCCGGTGCCCAGCTTGATTTGGTGTCCATATCGGTTTTGAAAGCGTCTTCGGTATCAGACTGTTGCATAAACTTGAATTTGTCGTGACCAATGTTGCCATTTATCATTTTTAGATTACCGCCTATTGATAACCCATCCAAAAACTTCATAAACTTGCCGCAACCAAAGGCTATTTCAACAAAAGAAACCATATCCACAGTAAGGTTGGACTGGTTATTGGTGTAGGAATTGCCTGCTACTGCATTTTCTATAATAGGCTTAGCGTCCGTCGCATAGGTATTAAGCTGATTAGCTGCATCAGTAACCTGTGCTACGGAAAGATTGTTGGTTATTGCCTGATTGACAAGGGCATTTGCCAGCGTGGTTTCGTTTGTAATATCACTATTTTGAACAGTTATACCAGTGGAAGTACCGCAAATAAGATTTGAAATAGCTGATAGCCCTCCTAATTTGGTAATGGCGGTAGCAATGGTATCTCTCGCAGAATTATACCCTGAATCGGTTGTGCTTGTGGCTGTTACGCCACTCATTGTAATGCCACCACTTGTTGTTCCTGTGACTGTTACTGCCCCAAGCCCGATATTGTTCACATCTACGAACGGATTTAATCCTATGGTGGTAAAATTATTCACAGATACAGCCACCTTTGAGAACTTGAAATTGGCACCGCCCGCTACTTCAAACATCGCTCCTTTTCCTGAATCATTCATGTCGTCAAGAAGTGTTATGGTTTTTACAAAGGCTGATATTTGACTGGCATTTGTGGCACTGCCATTTTTTTGGGCAGCATTAATTTCTGTAAATTTTGACGCCATGTCACCTATGGCACTGGCATTTTTCATCACATCACCGGTTATTTCCACGCCAGCGGTTATCGGAAGTTCCACACCAGAAACAGTGTCCGAAAATGCCATGGCAAGCCCGCCCGGATTCCAGTATTGTGCCATTGGTCCCTGTGCTACTGCCACAAAGGCACCACCCATACCCATAGGCCGAGTACCCAGTATCTGCCATTGCTCAGCACCTGCAGAACAGGCACACGAAACGATGAACGCTAAGGTTAGTATGCTCTTCTTCATTAAACCCTCCTCCTGTGTTTTGGATCACTCCAACCCATTCATATCCACCAACAATCTCAACCTATCACCCTCTTTTACCGCACCCCAAAAGCATTTCGCACGAACCAGAGACTGTATCAATTCTGGCAATTTCTTTATCTGTGATGGCTCAATCCTTTTTATCTCAGAGACATTATCCACCACCACAGCCTTTTCCACCCCATTTATTCGGCTAACAATAATATTCTTTTTCTCCGTAGTGGCAATCCTGCCAGAAATGCTATCTCCTTGCGGTTGCCCAAAATCGTCCTCTATCCCAAACAGGGCGGAGAGATACACCACATCCAGATCATTATCCCTGAATAAAAATCGATGCCCAATCATCTGTGGAGCATCAAATATCTCTATCACATCTTCAAGTTTTATGCCAAAATGAATACTTCCAACGATAAATAAAACAAATTCCATTATTTCTTACTCTCTTCTACACTAACCATATGAATATCAAGAATGCCAATGAGTTTTTCCTCTATTCTTACCTCACCGATAACATATCTTGTTTTTCTTTTATCCATGGTTATAGGAACTGCAACTATTTCACTTGTCGGCACAACCACCATATCAGCAATATTATCAACCAATGCCCCAAGCCCTGTAGAGACACCTTGGACCTCAACAATTATTATACGACTCTCATCCATTATATCACTCTTGCCAAGTCCAAGTAGCTCTCTGATATCCAGAATAGGTATAATCATCCCCCGATGATTTATTACACCAACCACATAGCTGGCTGTACCAGGCACCCATGTTATCTTGGCAATCTTTATTATCTCCCTGATACCTTCTATCTTTAACCCATACCAATTATTAGCCAATTGAAAGGTGAGTAATCGGAGAGTCTCTTGCGAAACATTTTCTTTATCTAATATCTCTGATTCTCGTATCAATGTTACGCTCCTCCTTGTGAGACAGGTTAGTGGTTAGCGGTTAGTGGCGAGTGATTAATTCTTCCTCCTTATCACTCACTACTAACCTGTCCCCTACCCTACTATTTCCACCTTTTTATCCGAAGAAATTGGTGGCAAATAAGATATATCTGACAAACCAAAGCATTTCAAGAATTCCTTAGTTGTACCATACAAAAATGGGTGACCCGGTACATCCTTCCGTCCAACAACCCTGGCTAACCTCTTCTCTAATAGCTTCTGAATTTGAGCCACAGAATTTACACCGCGAACGAATTCTATTTCCGCCTTGGTTACAGGCTGGTTATAAGCAATAACCGCTAAGGCTTCAAGTGCCCCAAAAGAAAGTTTATCATTGTTTGGAGAGTTTGAAAGCTTCTTTATCCAGCAGGCATACTGAGGATTGGTACACATTTGAACCCCTCCTGCTACATTCAATATCATCAGCCCCCGTTCCTGATACTCATCCTGAAGCTGTTTTATAATGCTTTCCACCACCGGAATATCTGTGTCAATTATTTGGGCTATTTTTTTCAGACTCAAAGGCTCACCACTGACAAATAATAAGCACTCAATTGAGTTTTTGAGCTCTTTGACCTCTGGAATCATACATACCCCCCGTTTTTGTTTCACCCACCAATGACACAACTGCTACAACAATCATCTTTCCTTGTGGCTACTTACCCAGCATCTTTCTCCTTCTTTGGTGTTTCTTCCACCTTGGTTTCCTTAAATTTCTGGATAACCTTCCCAGTCATCAATGCTGCTATCACCATCAGGACACTCTCTGGAATATCCGCCAAAACACCACGATTGACTAAAATCTGATTGTGAAATGATTGAACTGCCCACACGACGAATGCTCCAATTCCCCAGACGAGAAATGCCAATCTGGTAGAAGAAAACATACCGTTATCGTCCTGCAAAAGTTGAAGAATCTTCATAGCATGCCCTCCTTGTATATAAAAGAATTCACACCTTAATGACAGCTACTACATGCCTTTGTCGAACAACTTGTACAACCACCTGATGAGGTTGAGGATGAAACAAACCTTGACCCAGCAGGCTTAAAACCAAAAAGGGACAACAGTTTCTTTAACTCCCCTGAGCCACATTCAGGGCATTGAACAACCTCATTTTTTGACATAACCAGTGTCTCAAATTTTTTTGTACATTTTTGGCATTGATATTCAAATATCGGCATTTATATCTCCATGCTGAAGGCATTGGGGTCAGTCTCCCCTGCTATTGCTATTTTTCCCTAACTCTATCCATTGCCTTGGTAATGCAAGTTGCAGTGGAACAATTACTTTGCGTAATGATAGCGACAAGAAATAATCACGAGGTCTGTTTTGGTTATACCATAAATCAAACGGTGTTCGTCATTGATTCGTCGTGACCAATAACCCGATAGGTCTGCTTTCAGATATTCAGGTTTTCCTATTCCCTCAAAAGGTGTGCGTAGTATATTCTTAATCAGCTTGTTGATCCGTTTCAATAGCTGACGATCCTTCTCTTGAAACTACAGATAGTCTTGCCATGCAGAGGAAGTAAAAACTAATCTCATGGCTCAATCAGCTCTTATTCAAATATCTTTCCCAACTGTGCTTCTGCGATAGACTGACGGAGATGTATCGCATTGGCTGGATTAGACATAAGATATGCTGTTTCTTGCCATGCATTAAATTCGTTTAATGGTAAGAGAATCCCTTGCTGACCTGTATTTGTGGTAATAATAGTTGGTTCAGCATTTGAAATAACACTTGCAAACAGCAAGTCAAGGTTGAACATTGCCTCATTAACTGTAACCATATTCATGTTTCACCTTACAAAATTCAAAAAAATAGATTGGAATAGATTGGGGTCAGACACTGGCTCCTCCCTATATGTCCCCCGCTATCGGGGATAAGGGGTGGAAACTAATCAATCTTAATCAATCTTCCCTTTATCCTCTTCCCATTTACCTCTATTATTCCAAAACTTCGGTACGGGGCAAACACTGTATCTGTTGGGCTGCCAGGGTTAAAAAACAGGATATTATCTTCAAGGCGACATTCAGGCACATGGGTATGACCATAGACAATACAATCTATTGTCTCAGGAAATTCCTTCTTTATCCGTGAGGCTAATCCTATTTTTGAGCCAATGCCATGAATTAATCCAATTTTTACATCCTCAACCTCTACGATTATCTTCTCTTCTAATTGTTCCCTTGTCTCAGGCTTATCCATATTTCCATAGACAGCCTTTACCGGAGCCAATTTTTCTAATTCCATTAACACATCCATGGTAAGGATATCACCGGCATGAAGAATTAAGTCTACCCTGGAAAACTCTTGAATTAATATGTTCGGCAAGGAATGTGCCCTTACCGGAATATGTGTGTCTGATGTTATCCCTATTTGCATAGCTATTAATTTACCATATTTTCAAGAGAAAGTCAAGCATGATTTTATGTTCTTTTAATAAAAATACATAAAAATTATACGCAACAGTATAATACTGAATATCAAAGACACAATATGTGTCAATTAGGACAAACCATACCTTATTTCCACCTGTGCAACCGATTGCACAGGTGGATTTATTTCAACGCCTCTTTAAGCAACTTTATCCTCTCACTCACTGCCTTTTTCCATTCTGGTTTGCCAGTATTCTTAACAATATCCTCATAGACTTCTATGGCTTTCTGCCATTGTTCTTGTTCTTCGTAACCCTCGCCGAGCTTGGCTAAGGCAGTCAATCGCCATGAGTTTCCCTTAGGTGTCATATTCTTTAGCTTGAGATACTCAAGTTTTGCTTTTTCCTTGTCTTTCATAGCCAGATAGCATTCAGCAGTATTATAGATTATCTCCATTTTAGATTCATCATGAACCTTATTTGAAAGGTCAGTCAGGGTTTTAATTGCTTCCTGAAAATTACCCTGTTTGCGACATATTGTAGCTAATTCCATCAATACTTTGGTAGTCATGTCATCGTCAGGGTATTTCTGGCAAAATGTGCGATAGGCATTGATTGTTTCATCTAATTTACCCATTTTTTTATAGCATAGAGCTATGTTGAAAAGGGCTGCTGAGGTATATTCGCTATTGAGATAATTTTGGGCAAGACCTTGATAGGTCTTAATTGCCTCCTCAAGTCGTTCCAGATTGTAAAATGATGTGCCCAGATGAAACAAGGCAACTGGAATGGATTCATGACTGGGAAAGTTTTGTATTAATCGCTGATACACAGCAATGGTTTCCTCATATCGTTTAAGTTCATAAAGGCTTTCTCCAAGCAGGTATTGAGAATCTGCCATATATTTGCTGTCTGAATAGTTTATGGCTATGCGTGAAAACTCCTCTACTGCCTGAGCATATTGTTCAAGCTCAAAGTATTTTTGTGCCAGATGAAATTGCATCTCGGAAGCCAATTTGCTCTTTGGGTACTTGGTGATAAAACCCCTGAGCATGTTAATGATTGCGGCAGTTGAGTTTCCCTCTTTATCGCCGGCGGCAAGCAACTTTCTTTCTTGTCGATAAAGGGATGCCTCTATGGCAGATAAGGCATCTGATGCCTTTGGGTCATCAGGAAAGGCATCAATAAATCCTTGAAATTCGGCAATTGCTTTTTCGTCATCCATGGCATTGTAATAGGATTGCCCGATTCTTAATCTTGCATCCTTGACGCTTTGGGACTTGGGATAATTTTTAATAATTTTTTGATAAACAACAATAGCCTTATTATATTCCTGTGCCCGAAAATATGTATCTGCTACCTTGCATAAGGCATCAATTGCGATTGGATGCTCCTTATAGGTATTGCTGAGTTTCTCCCAAATATCAATTGCCTCCCGATAGTATTCTAACTGATAATAACAAAGCCCCATCCGATATAACCCCTCTGGTACAAATTGATTATCCGGATAATCCCGGGCAAAGCTCTCATAGACCTCAAGTGCCTCGGTATATTTCTTTTGATTAAATAAACCATTGGCTATCTCATACTGGCGGTTAACATCCATCCCTGTTAGAGCTATATTTTTCAGAGCCATACTTTCCTTTAGCTTTTGTCTCTTTTGGAATGCTGCCTCATATTCCCCCTTTTGAAGACAATACCAGATTAGCCCATCCTGAGCATAGAATACTGCATCGCTTTCAGGGTAATTATTGATAATCGTCTCATAAATTTCTTTTGAATCATCCATGTCTCCCTTTTGATAATATGCCTCAGCTATCATTAAATAGGCAAATGCCCGCCACTTACTCTTACCTGGCGGAAGGTTATTGAGCATATAATGATAGCCGCTGATTACCGAGTCGTAATTTCCCTGAGCATAGTAGGCACGATTGATAAGATAAATGGCTACCTCGTGAAGCTCAGTCTGTTCGGATTGATAAAGCACCTTTTTGTAGGCAGCAATGGCCTGTTCATAGTTTTTGAGCATATAATAACAGTTTCCTGCTAAAAGATAGGCTCTTGGAATCAGGAGATGATTTGAATATTGTTCAATAAGCCTCTGAAGGGTGGATGCAGCTAATTTATAATTTTCCTGTTTCAAATAGCACCATCCAATCTTGTATAAGGCATCTGGTACAAGGTCAGATGTAGGGTATTGATTAACAATTACGCCAAAATCAAAGCAGGCTTTAGAGTATTGCTGAAGCTCCATGCGGCTGATTCCAACCATAAATTGAGCAGAAGTGGCAATGGAGTGTTTTGGGTATTGCCTGACAATGGTTTCAAAGCTATCTATGGCTGCGGTATAATCCTTTAGTTTAAGATAAATACAGGCGAGCTTATATTTGGCAAATGCCACCATCTCACTTCTTGGATATTTTTGCATAAACTCTTGATATTTAACGCTGGCTGAGGTGTAGTCCTGACAGAGATAAAACATCTCCCCTAAGAGATAATAGGCATTTTCCAAAAATACACTCTCTGCGTAATTATCTATGAGCTTTTTATACGAACCAATGGCAAGGAGTGGTCGATTAAGCGACTCTAAGGACTTGCCTGTATAATAGATTGCCCCGGGGGTATCAATCTGATTGAATAATTCTAATGCCTTTTCGTACTTTTCTTGTCTATAGTTAATTAATCCAAGGCTATAGATAACGGTTTTCTGTCGTTGATAGGCTGGGTGTGCTATTATCAGGTCATCAAAAGCCTGCTTGCTATTTCCCCATTTTTCCATCATCAGGTAACATTGGGCAATCCCCATCATTGCCTCTGCCCTGAGGTAGGTTCGTGGATAGTTGTCAATAAGCCTCTGAAATTGTAACAAAGCCTTATCATACTCTTTCTGGTTAAAGCAGCATTCACCAATTCGATAGCGGGCATCATCAGCCAGATTGCTATCGGGATATTTAGTTATAATCTTTTCATAGATAGCAATGGCTGATTTGAAGGCAGCAGGTGCAATCTCATCCTTTACTCCATGGGTAATTTTTGATAATAAAACTTTTTTTTGCTGGCCAACCATACATTCGCTAACCATAAACTGTGCCCTCACAGCCTTTTTACTCTCAGGAAACCGTTTAAGAAAGAGATTAAACGAATATGAAGCTGCGGTCTTATCCTCATCCTGAATATATAACTGGGTAGCCAGATTAAACAACTCCTTTTCATTTAAGGCATCTTTTTTTTCAGCTGCAAGGACAGGAATGACCGTAATGAGGTTGATGGTAAGGGCAAGCAGTATTATAATGTTAAGAATATTCACTGGTTATTCTCCTGTTTTTTTATTGTAGTATCAATGAGTTCATAAATTGCGGCTGGATGATAATCTAAAACTATTTGTTCAGGCTGGCTCTGGCCTTCTTCATCACTTCTTTGGCTGATATACATTGCACCCTTCCTTGTTCAATCTCCTGCCATCTTTTTTCTGTTTCATCCATCCATGCTTTCTCAATCTAAGGATCAATAAAATGTTCCATACTTCAATATGAAATAGTGTTGTAAGTGCGGTAGTATTTATTCTCTGTGATTTCAATTCCCATTCGGCTGCGTTTGGTATTGGCAAATTGTTTTCAGTAATTCCTAATAAATCTTCAAGAGTATTTCCGATACCTCCATGATTACCTGCACGGGCATTGGATATCCAGCCTTTTGTAGCTATAATTTTTAACTCTTTTATCAAGGAATCTTTGGTGTAAATTTTCACACTTTCTCCACAAATAGGTTAAATAGGGTTGGTGATTGTAATTCACTTCTAATTTTATTACAAGCAATTCTTTCTTCAGACATTTTACAGTAATCAGGGGAAAGTTCAATTCCGATATAATTTCTCCTTAAACCCATAGAAACTATAGCAGTAGTTCCACTTCCAGAGAATGGATCAAGTATTAACTTAGCATTTGTTGATGAAATAATTCTATCAATAAGTGTTACCGGATATGGAGCGGGATGTCCATTATTCATTTCTTGTGTAAATTCCCATACATCACCATAGGCATTGGCTTTAGGGACTAATTTAAATTTAGGTTTTGCTATCAAATAAATTACTTCATATGTTGGCAGGAAATAACCGGGATTAAAATTAATACCACCTTTTCTATGCCAGATTATTATTTGACGCACAGGAAATTCATTTACAATATCTTGCCTATCTTGAAGTAATCCAGCTTGTACACGCCACTTATGATTATAGAATATTGCTCCATCGACTTTTATTAACCTAAACATTTCAGCAAGGCAATCTTTTTGCCATTTTGAATATTCTTCATGTGGCATGTTGTCATCATAATGGCTATAACCATTTACTAATGCGGCTCCTGCCCATTTACCACCTCTTCCATCTTTCATGCCATTTCCAGTTGAATTTTTTAGATTATAAGGTGGTGATGTAACAACCAAGTCGATACATTCATCAGGCATTTGTTTCATTATTGATAAACTGTCTCCACAAATGATTTTATTTATGAAGTCGTCAGGAAATTTCATTAAACCTACTCCTCGTATAATTAGGTCTTGTTAGGAGTCAAGAAAAAATAAGTTGTACACCAAGAGTCACTCAAGTCGTTTGGCTGGCAAGGCGTGAGAAGCGAGCATACTACTGTATGTAATTAACGAACAACGAAACCAGCCAAGATGGATCGGTGACACGACTCCTGCAAGTTATTTTTTCTTGATGACTTAGCGATGAACAACAATACCCTGCTCCTCATTCCCCTAATCTTCATCGGCACGCTCACATCAGAGGTAGTGGTCACAATAAACACACTTTCGGGAACAGACTTAAATGTCTCCTCTGATTTATCTATAATCTCAGGGATTGGAGTCAGACCTATCCTTCCTTCAGGAGACAAGATGATTAATTATATACTCACGACTAACTATTTACAACAACAACCCTGCTCTATCTCCACAATCTCTCTTCCATGCCCTGCAGAACCAAGGACATCCTTATTCTTGCGTGCAATCATCCGGAGTAATTCTTCCCTTGCTGGTCCCAGATATTTTCTTGGATCAAACTCCGTTGGATTTTCAGCCAACACCTTTCGTACCAGAGCTGTAACCACAAGCCGTCCGTCAGAATCAATATTTATCTTACATACCGCACTCTTTGCCGCTTTTCGCAACTGATATTCAGGAATGCCTACCGCACCCTCAAGCTTGCCGCCATATTGATTGATCATATCTACATATACAGGCAACACCGAGCTGGCACCATGCAGGACAATTGGAAATCCAGGTAATTTTTTCTCAATCTCTTCAAGAACATCAAACCGCAATGACGGCACCTGCTCACCGGCTTTAAGCTTAAACTTATATGCCCCATGACTTGTACCAATTGATATAGCCAATGAATCAACACCTGTTTGATTTACAAAAGCCTCTACCTCTTCGGGATGCGTATAATGGCTTTTTTCTGCAACAACATCATCCTCTATCCCAGCTAATACCCCAAGTTCACCCTCAACGACAACATCTTTTCCGTGAGCATAATCTACTACCTTTTTCGTCAGTTGAATATTTTCCTCAAAGCTAAGGTGTGAGCCATCAATCATTACTGAGCTGAATCCATTTTCAATGCAAGATACACACAATTCAAAGGTATCGCCATGATCAAGATGCAGGGCAATTGGTATTTTCGCACCACTTGCCTTAACCATTTCTACTGCCCCAAGTGCCATGTATTGTAACAAGGTTGGATCAGCATACTTGCGTGCCCCACTGGATACCTGCAATATCACCGGCGAATCACTCTCAATACAGCCACGAATAATTGATTGAAGTTGTTCCATGTTGTTGAAATTATACGCTGGAATAGCAAACCCTTCATCCATTGCCTTCTGAAACATAACCCTGGTTGTCACCAACCCTAACTCTTTGTAACTTTTAGACATACAAAATCCTCCCTTTAACTGTAATCATGTCATAGAGTTGCTTACTATCTTCAACAGAGACTATATGTGCTTAACTCTTATTACACTTGTCTAAGTATATCACAATCTCGTCATCATGTCAATTAAAAAAAAGGGGGGGATTTTTTCCCACTTTCCTCCAGCCAAGCGTCTTGAGTGACTCTTGGTGTACAACTTATTTTTTCGTAACTACTCAGGTAAAGGAATTTACCACGGAGAACACATAAGTTGATAGGTTGATAGGTTGATGAGTTTATAGGTTAAAGGAACACAGATTCATAATTTATAAACATTTCCTATCAATTCATCCACTTATCAACCCATCAACTATTCAACTTATCAACTTTTTGTGTCTTCATGCCTTTGTGGTGAGTAGTTACAGTTATCTCTTGATAGCTGAGTAGTTACATTTTTTCTTGACTCCTGAGATTTACATGAGAGCTACAATTATATTGGAGAATTTACGCAAATCCTCCATATTCAGCAATTCTCATTATGGTAAAATGGATAAGGGGGAGATATGGAGATTAATCGGTAGGACAGGCATTCTTGCCTGTCATCTGCAACAGGACAGGCAGAAATGCCTGTCCTACCGACAATTCTGTTGATAATCGACACCATCTCCTCTATTCCCTTATTCCCCTTTGAACATAAGTTTTGCCATAATGAGAATTGCTGATACCAAGCACTACGCCCATCGCCCATCTATCTCCGAATTACACCCAGGGCAGCGTCCATTTTTTAGATTATACTGTGCTATTGAGTATCCCTTTCGCTTGATCACTATTTGTTTACACACCGGGCAACAGGTATTATCACCCCCGATTCCCTCTGCATTTCCAACATAGACATATTTCAATCGTTGTGATGCCTGATGGTATATTTTTTCAAGGATTGAAAGTGGGGTTGGGGGCAGGTTCATCTTATATTGAGGGAAATATCTTGAAAAATGGATGGGTACACTATCCCCAATCTCTCTTAATATCCAGTCTATCATGCTGTTTATCTGAAGAGGGGCATCGTTTAGTCCAGGGATAACAAGGTTTGTTAGCTCAACCAAACACCCATTTTTCTTGGCTGATTTAATTGTATTTAACACAGGATCTAATTTTACACCACCGCATACCACTTGATAAAAGGCATCTTCCATAGATTTAAGGTCAATATTTAACGCATCTATGTATGGAAGCAATTCAAGCAGGGGCAATTCATTGATATAGCCATTTGTAACCAATACATTTTTAAGCCCATTTTGCCTCACGACCTTTGCTGTATCAAGGACAAATTCATACCAGATGAATGGTTCGTTGTAGGTATAAGCTACACCAATAGAGTTGTATTCTTTTGCATGTTTGACAATATCTTCCGTACTTACCTGCTGGGTTGGTGCACTATCCTGAGAGATATGCCAATTCTGACAAAATTGACATTTAAGATTACATCCAGTAGTCCCAATGGAAAGGATTTGACTTCCGGGATAAAAGTGATAAAGGGGCTTTTTTTCAATAGGGTCCATGGCAATAGAAGAGTATTCACCATAGGTTTCGGCATATAGCTTTCCCTCATGGTTGACCCTGCCGCGGCATATCCCTGCCTTAGCCTCATTAATAACACACTCGCGGGGACAAAGATGACAGGCAACCTTATTATTCTTTTTTGGGGTATAATATTGGGCTTCTTTCACTTACTAATTCTCCCTCTCGTATACTCACTACAAAGATACGAAGACACAAAAAGTTGATAAGTTGAATAGTTGATGGGTTGGAAAGGGATAGGTTGATAGGTTGATGAGTTTATAGGTTTATAATCTGTGTTCCTTTAACCTATCAACCTATCAACTTATCAACCTATCAACAGTAGTTACTCCATCTCAACACACCCCTTACTTTTTCCAATGCCAAGGCACGATGGCTGAATTTATTTTTTTCCTCTATCCCCAACTCGGCAAAGGTAGAGGTATAACCATCCGGGATAAAGACAGGGTCATAACCAAAGCCTTGTTCACCCCTCTGGACGCAATCAATACTTCCATGACATTGTCCCTTGACGATTTTTATCCATCCTCCTGGGTCAACTATGGCTATGGCACAGGTAAAATGGGCAGTTCTATCTGCCAGAGGGATATTTTTCATCCTTTCTAACAAGAGCTGGTTGCGACCACTATCATCAAAATTATTTCCGCCAAAACGGGCAGATAACACCCCTGGCTCTCCATGAAGGCAATCTACCTCAAGCCCAGAATCATCAGCTAAGGCAATCTCTTTTGTATATTCAGCCACAAATATGGCTTTTTTTGCCGCATTTTCCTCAAAGGTATGACCATCTTCAATAATCTCAGGGAGATATGGATATTCGCTGATAGATACTACCTCTATGGGGGTATCAGACAGGTATCTTTTAATCTCCTCAATCTTTCCCTTATTTTTGGAAGCTATTACTATTTTCATGTTGTTTTACTCGCTTCATCAATAAAGACTAACATTTCATTATTCCTCCAAACTATTTAATGATTCGCAGCTCACTTCACAATTGCTCTCTCTTCCTCTGTCAAGCCATAGAGTTCATATACCATCCTGTCAATCTCGGTCTCCAATGCACTGGTGTCTGCCTGCGGGTTGGATTTTTTCAGGGAGAGGATTTGGGAGACAAGGGTGATGAAGGGTTGATGTTCACACTGTATGTAGTGCCAAATCCTCAAGCGTTACCTTTTTAAATACATCCTTACTGCCAAAACGCCTTATAGCATCAAGAATCTCTACCCCTGCAATTCTGCCATCCATATCATAATCTACTGCAATACCTTCCGCAACATGATTAGTTGTTACCGTTGTTTCAACAAAACGGATATACAGAGCATCCACCTCTGAATCATAGGTTATTCTCATTTTTCACACACCTCCTCTCAAAAATAGTAAGTATAAATTGTAATTACCACAATCTCTATATCTTCCTCTACAAATATAGGTCTCACCTGTTTAGTTTTATAGTATTTCTTATTCCATTCATTTTCAAAGGCAAAATTTTTTTTGCATTCCAGTTTTCCCAGTTCAGCAGGTTGCCAATAGGATGTTTTTATAGTCTCAATGACTTCCTCTTCTGTCGTTCCTCTAAAAAAGCACTGCTCTTTTGCATGCCCTGAAAGTCTAATCGGCTTCATCTTTTTCCCTCCACAATCTCAATCTCCTCTGGTGTCAAGCCGTATAATTCATAAACCAGACGGTCAATCTCTGCCTCCAATTCACTGGTGTCTGCCTGCGGGTTGGATTTTTTCAGGGAGAGGATTTGGGAGACAAGAGTGATGAAGGGTTGCTGTTGAGAAAGAGGAATTTTCTTGATTGGCACTTGGGAAAGCGGTGTTAAATATAATTCCAGCATATCTCCTTTTCTCTTCCCTCTAAAATAAAACCATAGAAAATAGAGGGCAGAATTAAGCAACGCAAGAATATATTTCAATGATAAAGTCTTGTCTTTTGAGGTAATAAAATAAACATCTGCAGAGGCTACCCACTCTTTTTCAGTGTAGGCAAATATATTCTGATGGCTTCTCTGGGGAGATATTATCTTGGGAAGAGAAAAATCGAATTCTTTTCTTGATGACGATAACGCCCACCATGCATTTAATTTTTTTGCCTTGCTTAGCTCTCCGCTATCATAATTTCTTGACTCTATAACTTCTTTAAACTTAAGCAAATGTTTTTTAATATTTCTAAAACGATCTATGTTGATTTCGGCATTAAGATGTATAATCCATTGATTATTTGTTTCGTTTGGGTTGTATTTATCTATGTCGGAATTTTTAAACCAAGGTTTCAATAAAGGTGAATCGCCTATTATCTCTTTTTCTTTGTCATTAACCACAAATACGCCAGCGCCTTTTTGATCACTTAGAGATAGAAATTTTATTATGTGCTTTCTGGATATCTTATCTAAACCAGTTACTATGCCTTGACTTAAATCGCATATTTGCGATAGCGAAACACTCTGTTGTTTAATCTTTCCCAACAGAGCATTTATTAACAACTGATTATTGCCTATGCCGCAGAGCAAGCGAATATAATTCATTTCGCCTTCATAGAGTTCTGATTGTTTTATAGCATAATAAGCAGTTTCTTCATCGTTTCTGTTCAATATTTTCTTTAACATTTCCGAATCGGCTAATCCTGTCCTTTTAGTTGAATAAACAGCGCAATCAAAAGATACATCGTACTGCTTTGAAAGAAAGGTCAACATACTATGCTGACCTTGTGCCGTATCAAAGATTTTAAGTTCATTAAAATTTACTAACTTTCTTATGCCTGACCTACTTTTAAAATCTGTCCTTAGCTTAACTACGCTATCAGCAGTCACATAATAGTTCGTCGTTATGAAAGCTATCTCACCTTTTTGCTTTACATTATTTAAGGCTATATGGAAAAAGTAATAAAAGAGATCCATCCTTTCGTTATTAAACATTTTCCCTAAAACAGTTTTCTTCATTTCCTGAAAGAACTTTTTATGTCCGCCCTTGTGCCCAACATACGGCGGATTTCCAATCACCACATCAAACCCACCTTTATTGTGAAACACATTGGCAAAGTAGAGTTTCCAGGGGAAGAAGGGTCGCACCTTGTTACCGTGGGTCCATTCCCGCAGTTCGTTCTCCACAGTTTCAAAATCAAATGAATATTTCTTGTCCAGTTTGTCTTTTCCATCATCATAATGTTCCTGCTGATGTTTTGGGTTAGGGAACCGGCTGGCGGCTTCTTTGATATTCTCCAATTCTCTGAAGTAAGGTTCTTTCTGCCGCTGTAATTCATAATGGAAGATATTTATAATAGCGTCTTCTACTGCTTCTTTCAACCGTTTCTTGTCGTCAGGGTGTGTGGGGTTAAACAAGGCATTCTGTTTATAATGAAGGTCTTCAATGAGCCTATCTAATTTGCTTTCTTCAGCAAAGAGTTTTATGTTGCCCTTTTCCTTTTTCTTCAGGTTCAGAGAAATTCCGTGAAAGTCCTCAATCAGACTATTTCCTTGCATAATCTTATAATCCAGATTTGGCAGAGGGTTAGGTTTAATCTGATTTATATTCTCCTCATCCACTACTAAGGACAGCCAGAGACGGAGTTTGGCAATCTCCACAGCACCTGGGTCAATATCCACGCCGTAGAGGGATTTTTCAATGCACTCACGCTTGAAGCGGTAAATTGTCCTATCGGGTTCTTTAATAGACAGCACCTTTCTTGCCTTGACAATCTCGCTCATCATCCCTACAGGAAAAGCACCAGAACCAATAGCCAGATCGCAGACTTTAATGTCGGCAAGGTTGTCATCAATCAGTTTTGCATTTTGTCTGATGCTTTCAGAAAGTTTATAAGAATAGGTATCGGTTTCTCTGCCTTTAGCTTCCACAATTGCCTTATTTTCGTCTACCTGTTCGCCACATTTGATAAGCATTTCAATATCATTTTTGTTCACCTTGCCTTCAAGTTCCGTCGTCAGATAATTAATCAAGCTCTGCTGGCACATATAATGGACAATCTCACGAGGGGTATAATATGTGCCTTTTGATTTACGGTCTCTCACCTCCAAAAGATTCTCAAAGACCTTCCCAAGCATTTCCGGGCCAACTGCTACTTCTTTTTCTAACGGTTCATCTTCCTTGACAGTGAAGTTATATCTATCAAAGACATCCATAATACCAGTGCCTATGTCACCCTCTCTTGTTTTAATTTGATTGGAGAATAACTCATTTGACAGAGCAATATCTGCATGCTTCCAATTATAATCATTTATTGGCTCGAAAAGCCCGCCGTTTAAGAAAGGTATCTTGCAATTGAAACGGCTATAGAAATCATCATCTCGTTCTCGTGCTAATGCTTCGTAAAAGAGCGGCTCTAAAATATCATTAAAAAAATTCTTATAATTGCCGTGATTACCTTCAAATAATTCACGCAAGAAGTTTTTGGGACCGGTTCCCCAGTCTGCATCGCGTTTAACTCCCATCCAGCCTTTTTTCTGCAAGAAGTAGAAGAAGACGATCTGCCCGAGTATCTTTTTGGCAAAGTCAACGGTATTTACGGCTTTTGTCTCAAAATCTGCTCTAACCTTATTGTCTTTGAAAACAAAGGCATCTATGGTTTCTTTTGTCCACAAAAACAGTTCATGGTACTTTCCAAAAAACTCTTTTGTAACCGTTTCAATATTAAAGGCATTTTCTAATCGTGTGAGAGTAGGATTATTCTCATCATCCTGTAAAAGTGGCACTAATTGTTGTTTGGCAGTATGATTTGGTTCGTTTTTTCCGACTAAAAAAGAATATCTACGAGCAGGGGTAAACTCTTCTTTAACCTTGATCTTGCCGTTTTCCCCTTCCTCAAAACGGTAGTCCATCTTGACCAAAGAAAACCGCCAGTCATCTTCCTCAGGAGATACAAATGCCACCAATGCCGCATCCTTTTCTTTGTCGCTTCCATACCTTCCACTTAGATAACCGGCAATAAAATTTCTTTGCATTGCCCATGCACGCTCAATGGAGGTTTCTTTTTTGAGTATTACAATAAGTATATCAATTCTATTTTCACCATCGCTATATTTTCCTATTCGCTCATACCTGCTGATGAACGGTTTATAAGCGTCTGGTATGCGTATTATATTGTAATCAAAATGGGCTTCCTCAATCCGATTGAGAAGATTCTTAACAAAATAAGTAAACCTTTCCTTATCAAAACGATTTTCAAAGGTATTTTCAATAATTTGTTGTGCTTGTTGTTTGTTCATATACTATTCCTTTTGTTGCCATTTGTGAGTCCTTTAATTTATAAAAAGTTCCTTTTTCTATTTCGCCAAATAACCGCCAAAATCACCTGTTAAATGCCAATGGTTATGTCCGATAAATGTCTGAAACATGTCCGTTATGTCCGATAAATGTCCGTTATGCCAATTCGTATTTCCTGCCTTTCTTTTCACCAATCTCTTTCAAAATTTTTTTATCTACTAAATCTTGGAGATCTCTATATAAGGTTTTTTCAGAAATGTTTTTAATTAAACCTTCATAAGAAGATAGGTTTATAGTCTTATTTTCTTTGATATGGCCAACAGCTTTAATTTGCCTTTCGTTCAGCCCGAGTTTTTTTAGATTTTTCTTGTTCCATTTATCTTTATAAAAAGTAACAGTCATCACACCATTTTCTTCCGTAAAATCAGGTTCTGGCAAATCTTGTTCCGCACATTTTTCCAAAATTTTCAATGTGCCCCGTCCCCATGCCTCAATAAAACCGGCATAATAAAAAGTTTCCGCCAGCAGTTTATTCCTCGGTCTGGACAGATGGTTGGTTTTCAGCGATTCTACTGGAACCTCCGGTGGTAAACTGCCGGCATTCATAATGATAAGTTTATCTGGATAGACTCTAATTTGAATCTGCGAAAAACTCTGGTAATCCCGATGAATCAACGCATTGATGATTGCTTCGCGCAAGGCTTCATAAGGATATTCAAGAATATCGCGGCGATGAATACCTTCAAATTTAATTTTACTCTGTAAATATTTGGTTCGGAGGATTTCCAGCGAACTTTCTAATTGCTGAAACAGATTGCCTTTGACAATATCGGTTGTTTGAATATCGGTGTTGGTTAAGAATAGTCCGATTTTCACACAAGCGTGGCTGTAAATCCGTTGAGTATCGTTGCCAAAAAGCAAAATTGCCGCTCGTTTCAAGTGCTGATTTTCAATCAGATTTAATTTTTGTAAAATTGCGGCTAAATCTGTTTCACGGACAATTGAAGGGATTCGATCAACAGCATAACGCTTAAAATCTTCGATGGTGGATTTTTCTAAAAGATCCCAGCCTCCCCGCTCTTCAATGGCGTCATCCCAGGTAATTCCGGTTTTTCTTAATAAAAAATCAGCCAGATCTTTTCCCTGCAATTCCTGCACAGTGCTTCCGCTTCTGATATAATATTTGCCATTGTGGGAGATGGGAACCGTACTTGATAGAATTCTAATCTTAATGATATCTTCGCTATTTTTCCTGTCAAGTTCAACCGAGGGAATAATTCCAAGTTTGTTTCTGATTGTATTTGGTATATCCTCAAGCAGTTTTTTTGTGTTTTTTAAGCCGGAGGGTTTCCCTATATCATCCAATCCGACAATTAAAACTCCACCGTCACTATTTGCAAACGCCGAAACAACTTTAAGATAGTCATCACGCCAGTTTTGTTTATGTTCAACTGTTTGAGATTCTTTATTTACCATGCTTATTCACCTGCCAGATATAATGATAGTATGACTTCCCTTTTACCAAATGCTTGCTGATTATGCTCTGCATAGTGCCCTTCCAAGAGACGGATGGGAATATGCGTTTGTAATGTTGCCAATACCTTGAACGGATTCATCAAATCTGTTTTAAGTTCATTGAGTGCTTTGAGCGTTTCTTTGGTAGTTTGTTTTGGCAGACCGCCTTCTTCAAGATGGATTAAAACTTTTTTCAGATATAATTCCTGTTCATCGGTAAATTGTTGGGTATTTTTCAGCGTTGCCTTGAGAATTTTGAGAATACTGGTGTCGTTATCTCTACCGTGTCTAAAGTTGGGGTGGGCTATTTCCTCAGTGGTAGCAAAAATGAATGCCGCTTTGTTTTTATCCAACAGTTCGTAAAATCTTTTTTTCGGCAGTTTTTGCCTCTTTTCATTAACACCACTTTCAAGGAGTTTAGCGGCAGATATAAAATCAAGTTCATGGGAATCGTTAGGAGCTTGGGCGATAAAAAACTTATGCAATTTAGCCTGCCTGAAATAGGTAACACAGGCATCTTGCCTGTTATATTCTTCTTTCCTCAAGCTGGAAACTTGAGTTATTTTAGCTGCTCGGGCTTTTTTCGGCAGCCGTTTGATTTTTTCAAATACTTCCGGTTTTTTGTCGCGGATGTTTTTTATCACCTGCAAATATTTAAGTTCACTTTCCTCAGTTTCGTCCTCGCCGGTCAGGGTCTTTTTCGAGACTAATCGGTTAAAAAGTTCATGTGAGCCAATGGGTTCTCCTTCGGTAAGCAAGGCGGCATCACCGCCAAGCAAGGTTAAAAAGGCATTGATTTTGGCTTCGGCTGTTTCTTTGAGTTTAATCTGGTCATTGGACTGTTTTGTAGGGAAAAAGTTAAAGGTGTAAATTGTGGGGAATTTTGTATCCACACGGTTAATACGACCTACCCTCTGCATCATTCTGGTTGGGTTCCAGGGAATATCATAATTGATAACCACATTAGAGCGGTGTAAGTTGACACCCTCAGATAAAACCTCTGTGGAAATTAGTATTCGGTAATCATTCTTTAGGTGGCGAGCCCTGGCGTCAAAGTTTTCTATCACCTTATCGCGGGTTGCCTCACCAGATGAGCCATGAAACAGCAAGGGGTCATAATCTTTTATTTTATCCGCCAGATATTCAGCGGTTTCCTTTGATTCGGTAAAGATAATGAGTTTATTTTGCCTTAGAATCTCATTTGTTGATAGTTCATCTAAGAATTTAAGGAGTTTGGGATCGCGATTAATTTGTTGCCATAGTATTTTTATTTCTTTAAGAACCTCAAAATCGCTTTGCAGGTCTTTGATAAAGTCATCCTTGAAATCCTTACTTTCTAATCTCTTGGCTTTTTCTTCATCAATCAGTTTCTGGATAGCAGAGTCATTATCATTCTCTAACAGTTCAAATATCTTGTTTGTGTATTTCTTACTCACATAGACATTGCCCTTATCAAATTCCTTGATAAACATCTCGTAAGAATGAAGAAATCTGTCCACAGAGTTCTTAAAGGCAAAGAAACTGCTTTCCAGCCTTTTTACTAAAAGGATTTTCATGAACTTGCCCATGTTCTTCTGAGCTAATTCTTCGCCTTGAGATATTTTCCCTTTGTAATAAATCATGGGCATGTAGCGAGCGTACTTAATTTTCTGGGCAATCAATTCAATCGTTTGGTTAAAAATCTCATCTTCACTAATCTCAAGCTCATAAAAAAGTGGTCTCGGGTTTTCAACATCCGGGAATTTGAGATTTTGCTTTTTCATGTCCTGGGCAAAGTATTTAGAAATTTCGCCTCTGGTGCGTCGCACCATCAAATATTTAAGCACCTTTTCACGAATTTCTTTAGCATTTTCCTTTACAATTTTAATATATTCGGTATAATCCTGCTGACGGTCGAGGTCTTTTAATCTTTTATCAAGGCTGTTAAAAAACCCTTCCATGTCGGAAAGATTGGGGATAGTGCTTTTCCTTGCCTTTTGAAAGAGCTTAATCTGGCTTAAAATATCCTTTGGCGAATTGTTGTAAGGAGTAGCAGTAACCAGAATGACTCTTTTGCCACGACAAATCTCAGCTAATTTCTCATAAGTAATATTAGTCTCCGTCCTGAAGCGATGGGCTTCGTCTATGATGACATTGGCGTATTTTTCTGTTCCATGGTCAATAATTTCCTCTAATTTCCCAAGTGATTCAAAGTCTGCTGTAACCCTGAAGTCAGAAAAAACATTAGTCCATGAGCCTGGATTTGTTTTATCAAGAAGGACAGGCGGGGCAATCACCAGCGTTCTACCGTCAAGTTGACCCACCAGCATTGCCGAAATATAAGTTTTCCCAACACCTACTACATCAGATATAAAGACTCCACCATATTCTAAAAGGATTTTTTTGGCATTTAATACGGCTTGCTCCTGATACTCAAGTTTCATAAATTCCTGTGGCAAATATTTAAGAAAAAGCTCGTCAGTTTGGCTGAGGTCGTCCTTAAAATATTCGTAAAGGAATTTTAGATAAAGCTGGTAGGGCGTGATATTTTGATTAAGCCAGGTCTTCTCCTCTATCGTCTGGATATATTTCTCATTAACATCAACAGAATCTTTCCAGAGTTCTTCAAACTTCTGTTTAGCAAATTCATAGTCAGCACGGTTTTTCAGTTCAACATTAAACTCAAGGTTATTAACCAGACCTGCATGTGTAAAGTTGCTTGAGCCAGTAATAACCCTGCCAATATCACGATCACCCTCGACAAAGGTCATAATGTAGAGCTTGGCATGGATATTTTGCGATGGGTATGCCCTGATTTCTAATTTTTTACTGTGAATCCACTGGATAAATTGAACAACACCTTCTTCTACCTCTTGATTGTCGTCAGAATCCTCCATCTCTTTTTCCAGCAATCCTTCAATCTTCTGTTTTACTTCTGCATGAGAAAACTGAATCTCCTGTTGGTTTTTTTTCAACAAGTCATAGGTATGTTTGTTTGTGCTTATGCCTATGAGTATTTTAATCTTCTCGGTTTTTTCTAATGATTTATAAATAGCATGAAAACCGCTGGTATAAAAATATCCAACAAGGCAGTCAAAGAATCTTGTATCCTTGATTAAGACCTCAAATCTTTGTTTAAGGGTTTGATTTTTTTCGTTGGTGATAAATGTTAAATCGATATTCATTTTGTACCCCATAAGAGGACTCCCAGCCTATTTCGCGTCCACCCCTCTCAACCAGCGGGGACATTGTGAGGAGAAATATGGTACTCTATTTGTAATCGTTCAGCTGAAAGCTGACGGCTGATAGCTGAACGATTACACCATTTTGAACCATTACATTTTTCACTGTTTCTTTAGACAGACGGCACTTCCCATGTTACCCTTTCAAACACCTCTCTGGTTACCTTTGTTGGATAACAATCTACAATAATCTCGTGTGGCTCAAACCATAGTTTTATCTCGCGTTCTGCTTCTTTTTCATCACTTGAGGCATGGAGTACATTTTCATATACACCTGAGGTGGTTATTCGACCATATGCCCCTCGGATAGACACTGGATCTGCCTCTTCAGGATTGGTTGCCCCACATATCTGACGAACCTTTCCGATGGCATCCTCACCCCGATAAACCATTGCCATTACCTTTTTTCTGGAATGAAATTCTCCTTGAAGGTATTCGATAAGCTCATTAAAAAATGGCTTATCCTTGAGGAACTTGTAATGCTCCTGAGCAAGACTTTTTGAAACACTGACCATTTTACAGGCTACTATCTCCAACCTGGTCTCTGCCATCTTGGTTAAGATATTACCAGTCAAGGACTTTGCCAGACCATCTGGCTTTATTAAAACTAATGTTTGTTGAATCAATTCAGGTGACCTCCTTTGAAATATTATGGTATTATTATTTAGCCACGAATGAACACGAATTTACATAAAGTTTATGTAGCGAAATGTCAGGTTCATTATCTAATAATAACCACCTTTCCCCTCGTACTCTCCTTCTTCCCAATAATAGCATAGAAATATACCCCGCTATCCACCATTTGTCCAGAATCATCCCGAATATTCCACCTATATTCTGCCTTGTCCCCATGAACTCTTTTGACTAAATCGCCAGCCAGATCATATATCTCAATGGTAGCACCCTCCTCCGGCAAGTTACGAAAAATTATCTCTGTACCCTTGCATGGATTGGGATAAACAATCACATCAGAGGGTCTTTTGCCAAAAGCAGGCTGGACAATAACCGTGGCAGTGCCAACCTTTCCTGTGGCTGTATGCGTTCCAGTAATCGTCCATGTGCCAACCCTGCCAGCGGTATAGGTATTGCTGCCAGTCCATGTCCCTGCTGTATCATCACTGCTGAACACCGTATCAGTTGTTACTGTCCATGTGTTGCCATCTGCGTCCTTAGCCGTGGCAGTGTAGACCATTGTATCACCAGACATAGCCGTACTTGTTGCTGGCTCAATTATCAACACTGTAACCGTGCCATGTGTTGCTGCTGCGGTTACAGTTACTCCAGTCGTGCCTGTAACTTGTATTGCTTGAAGGCTGGTATCTCGTAGGTCAGTTGAGTCGATATTCAACCAACTGTCACTCTGTCCAATATACTTAAATGAAAGCTGAGCAATGGTGCCGCTGCCGGTAACACCTGTTGGATTCCCTCCCAGACACGAGGCAGCAAATCCAACCTTGCCTGTTGTCGTAGTAGTAAAGAATACCACCGTAGCACCATTTCTCCCAAGCATTTCTCCCTTGTTCATTGTTTCTGATCCTAATTTCGTTGGATCAAAGCCAACAAATATCTCCGCACCCATGAGGTTGACTGCATCCTCAATGACAACATTCACCGTAAAGGTTGTCCCATTCACTGTGGAAATAACCGATGGCTCCAATCTGACAGTTGCTGCCTCAAGATTGGAACAGCATAGTAATAACAGTACTAACAAAAATATTTTGTTCATCTATTCCCTCGTTACATTTATTTTACAGTAACTACTCAGCTATCAAGAGATAACTACGAATCGACAGGATCCTTCTTCTCCTTGTCATTCTGGCTTGTCCAGAATCCTTCTTCTTATCCGATCACATCTGATGTACTCAACAAAGAAGGATTCCCGACAAGCGGGAATGACAGATCACAGAGGACAAGGATTCCCGACAAGCGGGAATGACAGATCACAAAGGGCATGGACTTCTTGTCTATTCTGGCTTAGCCTGTCCCTGCCTGTCAAGAATCGACAGGATCCTTCTTCTCCTTGTCATTCTGGCTTGTCCAGAATCCTTCTTCTTATCCGATCACATCTGATGTACTCAACAAA
>Ga0210016_1001144_pt1 | contig 24457 bp, 31 predicted proteins | sample CryGeyCG2014_300_FD_185454 | JGI IMG/M metagenome (GOLD analysis project Ga0210016, IMG submission 185454) | Groundwater microbial communities from aquifer - Crystal Geyser CG02_land_8/20/14_3.00 (SPAdes) (version 2) | ecosystem: Environmental > Aquatic > Deep subsurface > Groundwater | place...
ACCCAAATTGATATTGTTTATCAGTGGAAGCTAAGTTTGAGGGATGCAATAAGCGGGTAGGTATCGTTCAATAGCCTTTCCAAATATTAGATGAGACTGCAGGACATTCCAACGATTCTGGTTTCGAGTCCGATTTCTTTTGCTTTCTTAAATCCAGAACGAGCCACCTATCCCTCAGAGCCTCTCGTTAATGTTAATAGGATAACGCTGACCCCTTTTTTCTTATATTTTTCAATGTGAGAATCGGTGGTGTAAATTCTTTTCACATTTAAGGTGGCCAGACTTGCAAGGATCAATGAATCAATCGCATGGATGCCATGACTTTGTGAGATAGCGGCGGCCCCTGTGAGTATTTCGGCTTTATCAAGCCAGACTACTTTACATATGCCCCGAATGGCCTCAAAAATAGTATCCACGGCATTGGATTCGATCACGCCCTTGAGAGACAGTCTTTTCAGTTCATAAAGGGTCAGGCAGGAGACGGCTGATTCGTCTCCCTCTACGATTCCTTCCCATATCTTCACTGCTATTGCGTTGTTTCTAACAAGTTCCACAAAAAAACCTGTATCAAGTCCTATCATTGGAGTCCATACGCCCCCTTTCCAATTCTTTGTGGACTTCAGGAGATACACGTACTTTACCCGCAATCTCCAATACCTTTCTGCCCAATTTCTTTTTCCTTTTTTCGGTTATGTAGTAGGCGAGGGCTTCGGCAATGATTGATGAGACGGATTTTTTCTCGTTCTCGGCCATAATTTTTGTATCCCTTGCGAGTGGATCTGGTATATGTGTCGTTATTCTCATAGTTCCCTCCTTTTGGTAAGCTCTTACAGTAAGAGCATATAACCAAAAAAAAGTATTGTCAACTTATATCAAACTGCAACACATCTCAACAAATTTTGTTTTGAGGCCGATTTCTCTTGCATAGTCAATCGTTCCCTGAAGGGGATAGGCGATGGTATTGGCGCCGGAGAGAATAAACCCCTTCTCCATCTCCGCTTTCCAGGGATGGGCGGGACGGATACAACCCATCCGAATGGGAATATCGGGATTTAGAATCCGAGCAATGGCTGAAATTCTCGATGTTTCCTCTGGTGTTGGAACCCTAAAATGATTTTTTCCAGCAGGATACAAGGTTTTGAATATAACCAGCACAATGGTTTCAACACCGACACGGGTAACCATCTCCAGGGCTCTCCACTCTCCTCTGATCTCGCCAAAGTGGTGTCCAATGACGATGTGGGGAGCGAGGCGATGACCCATCTCTTTTAACATCCAGAGTGTCTCTTCATAATCTTCCACTTTTTTGTCGAGATGGTAGACCTCTCGAATAGTATCATCATCGCCAATGACATCGATAAGAACCTGATCTACTCTTGCCTCTTTCAATTCCATGGCCATTTCTCTTCGAATCAGACCCGTATGGACAATGACTTTAAATTGAGGATGCTTATCTTTGATGGTTTTGATCGCAGAGATAAATTTTTTTAACGGAACTTCGCCATTCTTATTCGCTCCTCCGCTCACTAAAATTCCATGAGCCCCATCGAGAAGGAGTCGATTGGCTGTCTGAAAAAAAGTTTCAGGATCCTCCGCGGGGATCATCGATTCAAGGAGTTTCCCTTGACAATGCCCGCATCGGAGATCGCAATGGTTTCCCGTCACACTGATCGCTGCGAAGCGGTCCTTTTGGCATGGAAGGGTATGATCATGGTAAGAAAGGGTGCCAGGAATGGAAAAGGTAAGCTCGTTGCCGAAATGGATCTTTCGAACCCGGAAGGCTTCGGATTGGAGTTTGTTCAAAGGAGTTTGAATGAGCTGGCTAAGCATGGCACTCCCAAAAATGGAATAATGGAATGGTGGAATAATGGAATGATGAAAAGCATTCTGTTTCCGAAAAAACCCATTATTCCAATATTCCATTTCTCCAATATTCCAGTTGGTTCTTGATCTCTTCAATATCCACCGGTTCCGGCATAAATGGAAAATTTCGGATTGGGCATGAGGGGCGCTCATTACCATAAGGTCGGTTGCAGGCCACTTTCCCATCTCTTCCAGGACATCCAGAGGTCATAAAAGGTTCTCCGATCTGCACGAGCGGATTGATGTCGATTCCAAAATCGACCAATCTTCCGTTCCTGTCAAACTTCATTTGTTTGGCCGACCCTAACTCCTCATTAATCATCCAGCGGGCAAGCTGAATTCTTCGATATTGGCCGAGTGGTGGTGGGGAATATTCTTCCATGGGACTTCCTTTCTCAGGGAAGAAAGAGAAAAGGTGGGTATGGGCTCCCATATTTTGTCCTTTCTGAATTGCCTCCACCATCTCCTTCTCTGTCTCTCCCAGACCGGCAATAAGATGGATTCCCACTTGAAATCTTCCAAATACATTTACAGACATTCGGACAACATCCCAGTAATGGTCCCAGCGATGAGGGCCTCCAACTCCTTTTCCTCTCAGTTGATCGAAGAGCTCAGGAGTGGCAGCATCGATGGCAATTCCAACCATGTCTGCGCCGGCCTTTTTCATCGCTATGAGAGAATCTTCTCGATGAATCAACGTTGGAGAAATAAGGACGCTGATATAAAGATCGGTCTCCTCCCTCAGCCTCTGAATGACATAAATGGTGTCCTCCAAGGCCTTTGGATGGGTGACCATCGAGATGCAAACACGATGGAGCTGATCTTTATCCTTTGCCCTTTCAATGATTTCTTCTAAGAGATAGAGGGGCCAGTCCACCCTGATAAAGGTCTTCCCTTTCGGACTTTCACGCCTCGAGCTCGAAAGTCCACAGAAATGGCATCTCCCCAGGCAACCCTCCTCATAATGGAGAAGAAGGTTCAGCCCTGTCAGTTTTGCATTACGATGAAAGGATCCCTGTTGAAAGCCGAGGGTGAGAGAAGCGGCCAGGGACGTCTGAATATATTCGGGACTTACTTTCTTTTCCATCTTTTCCCTCTTTCTTCATCGAGATGATTTTCGATGTCTTTACCATCAGCCCTGAAGGGCTGAGTTACAAATTCACCTTATCTGTAACTCAGGGCTTTAGCCCTGAGTATTCACTTTTCCTCTATCCTCATAATATTCTTTAAACCCAATCCAAGTCTTTCGAATCAATGCTTCAAAATTAACTTGGGGGTCATTCCAATTCTCTTCGAGAAATTTTCTTTTTAAAGCACCGTATGAGAGTGATTTACCGAATGTCTCCTGCCATTCGATTTCATAATTTTTCAAATATTGAAGGTCTTCCCTTGCGATCGCTTCCGCGGCAATCCTTCCAGCGATTTCCCCGCCAATGACTGCGTTAAGGATTCCTGCCCCGGTGATGGGATGGGCATGTCCTGCTGCATCGCCCACTAACAGGATGTTTTCAAAAACAGTTTTTCGAGGCTTTTCACAAGGAATGGATCCGCCGGTCTTTGCAATGATCTCAACGCCCGACAGCCTTTTTGATTCGACAAGATAATCGAGAAAATGATCCGTTAGTTTTAAAAGGAGGGTCGTTTTTTGGGGAATGACCCCCATGCCCACATTGGCTGTTCTTCCTTTTGGGAAGAACCAAGCATATCCTCCTTCGTAGTCTTTATGGAAGAAGACCTCCACATGATTCTGAGGCTTCGGGAGAACGACTTCATATTGGAGGGCGACGATGGTTTTCGGGGAAGGCTGTCCGATACAGCGGGAGATGAATGAGTGGACTCCATCAGCGCCGATGAATACCTTTGATCGAATCATTTCTTTTTTGGAGCCCTGCTCCACGACAAGGCCCTCGGGGGGAAGACCCATCGCTCTTGTTTCAATGGAGATCTTTGCCCCTGATACAATCGCTGAGGCCACCAATTCTTTATCGAAGAGGGATCGGTCCAGCATATATCCCGGACTCCTCATCTCGTAGGATATCTTGTCAGGGAGATGGGTGACCATTGTTTCAATCGTCTGAAGGACACACTTAGAGGAGAATTGAACATAGCGGGAGATCCATTGGGGAACAAACTCAGCACACTGGACTGGAACTCCAATGCGCTGCCTTCGGTCAATGATCAGGACTTTAGCTCCTTTTTGAGCTGCTGCCTGGGCCGAACTCGCTCCAGCAGGGCCAGCCCCGATCACGACAATGTCATAGGATTCTCTTTGGGGGGGTTCAATCATGGGAGTACTCAAGGACCTTTTTGAGAAGAGAAAGATTGAGATGAGTTTGATTCTCAAAGCGACCTTTAAATGCCTCTTTTTCTTGTCCGAGATCGTAGCAAGTGCTTCTCTCCACATCAATAAGGATTCCAGGTAGCCCGATTCTTTCAAAGTCTGGCCGATGTTTTCCATAAAAAGGCTCACAGCAGGAGCCAATAAATGCCCTGACACCCGAAGTCTTGAGTTGGCAGAGTGTTGATTCAAGCTCTTCATAATTCTGGATGGTGACGGAATCCATCCCAAAAGATCTCGCCATCTGTGCCGCATCACCCACTGTGCATCGACCGCACTCATCACAACCCTGTAAATTTCGATAGTCGCATTCCACCTCTTTGGCGCAATAGGGGAGGAGAAGAACCTCAGGCTTCCTCACCTCCTTAAAGGGTTTTAAGACAGGGAAAAGGTGATGAGTTTCCTCCTCATTAAATCCTTGGGGGAGAAGATGCATTTTTTGGATGGCTTCATCAAGGGCTCGGATAAAATGAACTTCGGTGACTCCAGGAATTCTCAGTTTTTTATCGGAGAAAAAGGATCGAATGATCCCTTCAATGCTGGAGGGAGAGGCCTTTGAATTCTTAAGGAGGCTTTCGAGATCGAAAATCGCCCTTTTGGGATAAGCAAAGAAATCACCCGTGATCAGGATTTGGTTGATCACATGGGTCTTACTATCAATGGCAATAGAGATTCGGATTAACCCACCCGGGGCTTTCAAAATAGAGCTTAAGGTTTTTCTCCTGGGCAAGGAATCCCTGATTTTAAAAATATAATCTGGTGAGGAGAAGTAAGGAAGTTTTGTTTTTAACAAATCGTCTTCTTCGTTTGTCAGTGATTTATTTTCAAACCTTATTCCGAAAGCCTCTTCAAAACCCTTGGTCAAAGAAGCCTTGATCGTCTGAATGGGTGGGGTTCGGCCCAATTCCCATTTTAAACAGGTCACCCTTTCTTTAACGGATTCAATCTCTTTGTCCTGGAGTTTTTCAGTGGGAATTCTGAGGGCTCTCAGCATCTCATCGACATCGAAATCGACCAGAACCGTTCCCTGGAAGAGGATAGCTCCTGAGAGTTCAGTTCCTCCTGTTCCGGAGATCTTACGACCCTGAATTTCGATATCGTTTCTTGGCCGAAAATGGGCGCGAATTCCGAGATGGCGGAGACCTAAAGACGCTGCCTCCCCCATCCTTCTATAAAGATCCTCAATTCTCGAGGGAATCCTTGGGTCATTTTTGGAGATATAAATCTCCCAACCTAATTCCTTTTTTCCCCAATAGAGGGCACCCCCTCCAGTGAGCCTCCGGTTTATTTCAATCCTTTGATTTCGGCAATAGTCAAGTCTTACCTCTTCTCCTACAGATTGATGATGCCCGACCAGAACCGTTGGGTTTGAGAACTGGAGAAATCGGAGGGTATGGGGGATCCTTTCTCCAGCTTTCAGCTCCAGGAGTGTCTCGTCCAGAGCCATGTTCTCAGCCGCCGAAAGAACACCGGTATCTAAAAGCCTCCAGGTTTCCATCATTTACTCTATAACTTATTTCATATGGGCCTTCAACGAAGGATATGGCTTTTTTTATTTTAAAATGGTAAATTTGGGATAATTCATTTCCAATAAAAGAGGCTAAAAGGGAGGACACTCAATGGGAAAGAAAGATGATGCGAAATTGATCTCGGAAAAAGCGAAAGGTTATTTTGAGAAGATATTGATTTATTTTAGAAATTAAGATAAATTATTCCATTATTATTTAGGTGTGAAGGGAATGAAATTGGCCTGGATATGGCGCAAAATTAATAGAAGTGGATATTGCCCCGGAACTCTACCCATATAATTTATTGAAGGTGAATGGACGAGAGGCCATGGGCAATGTTAACCCATGGCTTTTTTTATAATCCCCCCCACTTTCCCCCCTTTAGTCTCCGACCCAGAGGGTCTCTGACCCGGAGGGTAAAGGGGGGTTGGGGGGATTTGGAATGGAGGAGTAAATCATGGATCGAATCTTCAGCGGGATTCAGCCCTCGGGTGAGATTCATATTGGTAATTATGTAGGCGCTATCCGCAATTGGGCCCAATTGGTCAATCGCTATGACTGTGTCTATTGTGTCGTGGATTATCATGCCATTACCATCGAATACGAAGTGGCCTTGATGCAGCAGAGGATTTTGGAAACAGCGACTGTCCTCGTCGCCTGCGGTTTAACCCCTGATCGATGCAAGCTTTTCGTCCAATCTCATGTGCCTGAACATACCGAACTGACATGGATCTTCAACTGTGTCACGCCAGTAGGCGAATTGGAAAGGATGACCCAGTTTAAAGAGAAAGGAAAACAGCACCGGCATAATGTCAATGTGGGACTCCTAGACTATCCAGTGCTCCAGGCTGCAGATATCCTTATTTATAAAGCAGGCTACGTTCCGGTGGGGGAGGATCAGATCCAGCATGTAGAATTTTCAAGGGAGATTGCCCGAAAATTTAACGCTCGTTTCGGAGATACCTTCCCTGAGCCCCAGGTCCTTCTTTCCGATGCCCCACGAATTCTGGGGACGGATGGAGGCTCGAAAATGTCCAAATCATTGAACAACGCTATCGGGCTCCTTGATCCTCCAGAAGTTATCCAGGAGAAGTTGAGAACGGCGGTAACGGATGCGAATCGTCAACGCCGGAGTGACCCTGGCAACCCTGACCGGTGTAATATTTTTACAATGCATCAAGCTTTTTCGAGACCAGATCAGATTGCCTTTATCGATCATCATTGTCGGACGGCAGGGATCGGATGCATTGAATGTAAAGAAATTCTTTTTAAGAATATGATGGAGGAGATCGGTCCGATTCAGGGGCGAGTTAGAGAGATGAATCAAAACCCCCAGTACATGGTTGATGTATTAAAGTCCGGCGCAGCTCGATGTAAAGCCATTGCTAAAGAGGTGATGGATGAAGTGAGATCGAAAATCGGCGTCAAAGCAGGGTGGATGGGGAAGTGAGGGAGAAAAACAAAAGTGGTTAAGACCATTATTTTCATTTTCCTGGTTGGTTTTTTTCTAATGGGTTGCGCCGCAGGCCAATCCGTTCAAAAGGGACCCGAGAAGATAATCGTTCAGAGTGAATCCCCAGAGAAATATGAAGCTAAGTATGATGTCCTGTTGGAGAAATTGAAAGCATTGGAAAAGTCCATCTCGGTCCTCCGCTCAGAGGTGACAGATTTGGGATACCGCTTGAACCATATTCAAATCCGTCCTTCTCTCACCACCTATAAACTTCCCAAAGAGGTATTTCTCTGCGAAGAGCGCTTTCCATTAGAAGATAGGAATGTTTGGGAAAATTTAGATCGAGAATTCCTCCTGGCATTGTCTAACGAAGCCCAGGCCCTCTTATGGATGAAACGGGCACGGCGATATTTTCCGTTAATTGAGAAGAGGCTGAAGGAGATGGGACTTCCCGATGATTTAAAGTATGTGACCATCACGGAAAGCAGCCTTCGGCCTAAAGCCATCTCTTCATCCGGAGCAGGCGGGATCTGGCAGTTCATCCCCTCCACCGGCGAGAAATATGGGATGAGGAAAAACCGAAGCATTGATGAGCGGTTCGATTTTTTTAAGGCCACCGAAGGCGCCCTCTCTTATCTGAGAAGCCTTTATGAAGAATTCAAAAGTTGGACACTTTCGATGGCTGCCTATAACGCAGGGGAGAATAGAGTTCGAAAGGAGATCGATCTTCAAAAGACAAGGAATTATTTTTATCTCGATCTCCCGTCGGAGACAGAACGGTATGTCTATAAGATTGCCGTGGCTAAGATCATCCTTTCCGATCCAGGGAGATATGGGTATAAGTTGGAGGAAAAAGAGTTTTATAACCCCCTCCAAGTGGAGAGAGTTCAAATTGAGCTAACTCAACCTCTTCCCATTATAGAGGTGGCCAGGGCCACTGGATTTTTTTACAAACAGATCAAAGAGATGAACCCGCACCTCTTTGAGGAGACCATTCCTCCTGGAATTCATTCTCTTAATCTCCCCCCAGGGACCGCTGAGAAGTTCTGGACCTTCTTCTCTGCTTGGAAAAAGGAGAGGGAAGGCAAATAATCCCCTTATCCTTCCCCTCTCCCAGTGGGGAGAGGGAAGAGGTGAGGGGGAACAATTTTGTTGAAATTGTTAGGGAAAAGGAATATCCTCTGTGTTGATGATCCGATAGCAGGTTTTGTAGGGGCGGCCCTCCCTGCCTACCGCAGGCTGGCACAGAGGGGCGTCCCTACATTCCTTTTTTTTAATGAAAGTTGAAAAGGATATCAAGGTGGAAAAGGAAAGAATTTTAGTGGTGGATGATGAGATAACCGTTCGGGAGATGGTCTCTAAAATTATCAACCTTCTTGGCCATGAGGTGATCACCGCCGGAAGTGGGAAAGAGGCCTTGGAGATTTTAAAGAATGCGACCTTCAGCATCATGATTACGGATATAAAGATGCCAGAGATGGATGGGTTCGAATTGATGAAGGCAGTTCGGAATCAATTTCCAGATACCCACATCATCTGTATGACCGCCCATGGAGGTTCCTATACTTACACGGATGTGGTTGGTGTGGGAGCGAAGGACTATATCACCAAACCCTTCACCATCGACGAGATGAGGGCAAAATTGAATCGGGTGATCCGTGAGAAGGATCTCATTATTGATCTCACTCAGAAGTCGACGGAATTGGAGAAGGCCAATGAAGAACTGAAACGGCTCGACCAAATGAAGTCCACCTTCATTTCTAGTGTTTCTCATGAACTTCGGACCCCTCTTACTGTCATCAAGGAATTTATCTCCCTTATGCTGGAAGGGCATGTGGGAGCTCTCACCGAGGATCAGAAAGAATATTTAGGCATTGCTAATAAGAATATTATCCGCTTGACGAACCTGATCGAAACGCTCCTTGATTTCTCCAGGATCGAATCCGGAAAAGGGTTGAAACTGAGGTTTGAGCCGACTCGTCTGATGGAGGTAGTCGAGGATGCCATCATGACGTTTTCTCAGCAATTGGAGGAAAAGAGAATCATCCTTGAAAATCGGCTGGATCCAGATCTTCCGCTCGTTTTGATCGATCGTAATCGATTAGTGGAGGTCTTCATCAACCTCATCGGCAATGGGATTAAGTTTACCCCTCCAGGAGGAAAGATTACCATTGATTCGAGGGGACTCACCGAGAAAAGGGATTATTTGAAGATTGTGGTGACGGATACAGGGGTGGGCATTTCGCCAGAAGATCTGCCCAAAGTATTTGACCGTTTTTATCAGGGGGGGAGAACCCAGACAGGACTCATTACAGGGACAGGGCTGGGACTTGCCATTGTCAAAGAGATCGTTGAAGGTCATCAGGGTTATATCCATGCGGAGAGCAAGTTTGGAAGTGGCGCCTCTTTTGTCTTGACCCTTCCCGTATTTGGGATAGGGACCATCTATAACCTTATCCTCAATCCAATGCTCGAAGAGGCGGAAAAGGATAAGGCCCCATTTTCCATGATTCGAGTAGACTTCTGGGACCAAAGAACCAAACGGGAGTCGGTGCTCAGCCACGAGTCTTGGGAAGGAGTGATGTATGCCCTACAAAAGATGGTACGATCGGTGGACACAGTCGTTCCTTTCCAAAGCAGTGTGGTTTATATTTTTTCTTTCAACGATAAGAAGTTGGCCAAGGAGATTGGCGAAAGGGTTCAGGTAAAATTGACCCAGGGGAACTATATTCCAAAAGGGATAGATGTTCAGGCCAGGACTTATTCTTACCCAAAAGAGGCCCACACCAAAGAAGAATTTCTGAAAGGATGCCGGCTGTTCCTAAAAGAGGATTGATCCCTTCGCTGAAGGGACTGAGAGAGTATGAATAAAATATTGATCGTCTTTGCGGCATTGATTTTTTTCCTCGTCGCCTGCGAGAAGAAATCCTTTCCCCCACAGGGAAAATCAGAGAGCCCATCGGTCCCGAAGGTCGTTGTGGAAAAAGAAAAGGTTGAAAAGGAACAGCCCCTTCCTCCAGAGGTAAAGATCAAACTGAAGAAAGATGGCAAAGACAGCTATTCCTGGGAGCTGATCGGTTCAGATGTGGATCAAATTTTAAAGGTTAATGAAAAGCTGAGGAAACAATTGGGAGGGGAGCCACCCCGGTAAGCCCTGCATAGAGCAGAGCGCATAGCCCCGTTAGAAATAATGCCCCGCTGGAATTTCTAACGGGGCTATGCGCCTTGCGATTCATTATTGCGGGGGATGGTTAAAGGAGGCATGGATGGGAATGGAATGGTATATTGAGCAGATTTTTAAAGAACTTCCTTTTGGGATCGCCATTGCAATGGTAATCTTCTTGGGTATTCTCTTGATTATCTGGCTTCTTCTTCCCCTCTGGGTTTTGTTCATCCAGTGGAATACGGGCAAGATCAAGGATGAAATTCGGAACCTCGTCGATCAGCTTGAAAAAAGGGATTGGGATGGAAAAGGAAAGGAGATGGCTGGACCGAAGGATTGAAGGGATCCTTTTCATCCTATTTTTACTCTGGATTCCTATTGCGCATTCTCAGAATATCCTCAAAATTCCTCTTTACTTCCATCATAAAGAAATCTGGGTGGAGGTCGCCAAGACTACAGAAGACAGAAACCATGGATTGATGGGCAGAAAACATTTGGGGAAGGATGAGGGAATGCTCTTTATCTTTGAAAAAGAGGACTATCACGGGTTTTGGATGAAAAATACCCTCATCCCACTGAGCATTGCCTTCATTGATAAAGACGGCCGGATTGTTTGGATTACGGATATGAAACCTCTCACCTTAGATTCCCATGTCCCACCCAAACCCATCCTTTATGCTTTAGAAATGAACAAAGGTTGGTTTTCTTCCCAAGGCATCAAAGCAGGGGATGTTGTACGATTCTCGAAATAATACAGAGTTCAAGTGGTAGGAAGTCTTAGGGTTTTAGAATCTTTGCGCCTTAGCGTAAGCTTAAGTCATTGAGTCACCAAGTCATTTTGTCATTAAGTCTTTTAGTTATTGCGTCTTAAATACCCAATAACTCAATGACCCAATAACTCAATAACCAGAATTTAATAGTCGCCGATCCAGCAGTAGAGACAGAGTTTTTCTCTGGGGAGACCGATCGCTTCAACCATGTCTTCGATTTTTTGGTATCTCAGTGTGGTCACTCCCAATTCCTTTCCAATCCAATCCACCATCTGTTTGTACTTTTTTGATCGCTGATCGATGTATCCCCTGACATCTTCGATATCTTTTCCCTCGATGGCTCGGATAGCCTTTCGAGCTGCCAGCTCTTCGATCGACCGGGTGGAAAGGGCAAATCGGCATGGAAACATCAAGGGTGGACAAGCAGGTCGGATATGGACTTCCTTGGCTCCGCACTCCCAAAGTTTTTTGATCGTGTAGTTTTTTAATTGGGTTCCCCTGACGATGGAGTCTTCACAGAGGACAATCCGATTTCCACAGATCACTTCCTCGACGGGAATGAGTTTCATCGTCGCCACGAGGTCTCGCATTTCTTGGGAAGGGGGAGTGTAACTCCGTCCATATCCGGGTGTATATTTGACCAATGGTCTTCGATAGGGAAGTCCTGATTCTATTGCATATCCAATGGCATGACCCACACCCGAATCAGGGACTCCCGCCACAAGGTCTGCCTTGACTTCATCGTTTGTCGCCAGAGCCCTTCCACATCGCTCTCTAACCAACTCCACGCTGATGCCTTCATAACTCGAGGCAGGATAACCGGTATAGATCCATAGGAAGGCGCAGATCTGGCTCATTTTTTTCCCAGGCGCCTTTTCTTCCAATCCTGATTTTCCGATAAATACGATTTCACCCGGGGTAAGATATTTTTTAATTCGGAAACCTAAATTTAAGAAGGAACACGTTTCTGTGGCAATGGCAAATTCTCCATCCTTTTCTCCGATGACCAGAGGGGTTCGCCCCAAACGATCCCGGGCAGCATAGATCCCATCTTTTTTCAAGAGGAGAATAGAGGCTGACCCTTTGATCCGGTCGTACACTCCTTCAATCCCTTCTGGAATGGTTCGCCCCCTCGTGATCAGTTTGGCGATCAATTCCACAGAGTTGATTCCGCCACTCGACATCTCACCGAAGGTTTCCCCTTCTTTGAGAAGTTCTGAACCCAACTCATTCACATTCTCTATCAAACCTGCAACGACAATAGCAAAGTTGCCGAACTTGGTTCCGATGATCAGAGGTTGGGGATCACGATCGCTGATGACCCCAATGCCCAGATGGCCCTTCATTTCTTTATAATCATCGTAAAATTTCGATTTGAATTGGGATTTGGTGATATCATGAATGGAGCGGTAAAATTGCTTTCCGAAGACGGCCATGCCTCCATATTCTGTCCCCATATGGGAATGGTAGTCGGTTCCGTAAAGCAAGTCATCTACACAATTTTTATTCGATACAATTCCAAAAATTCCGCTCATAAGTCCTCCCTTTTTTGTTAGTGTACTGCGTCAGAAGTCCCTTTACTTTAATTGTCATTCCGGACTTGATCCGGAATCCAGTCTTTTCAACTGGATTCCCGCTTTCGCGGGAATGACAGCTTCAGAACTTATGTAAAGAAGTGTTAGACGCACACCACTAGCGACTTTATCCATAACAAAGGGGATGACTCTTGTCAATCCTGTTGTTTGATTGTGGCAGGACTCCATTGAATGACCAGGGCGTCTTCATTTCCATAGTAGTTGGGAACCCAACCTGTAATTTGAAATCCCATCTTAGAATAAAAGGCTTGGGCTCCCTCATTGCTTCTTCTCACCTCTGCCCACACCTTTTTAAGATGGGGAGTCTTCATCACCCTCTGGAGAAGTTGTGTCCCAATGCCTTTTCTTCGATGGTGGGGGTGGATGGCGATCGAAATAATATGCCCGTCCTGAGTGAAAATGATATATCCCCCAATCTCCTCTTCTTTTTGGCCACGGTTTGTATTGACCCATTCGGCGGCGCCAAACCCCGCTTTTGAAAACGAGGTAGAGGAGCGCCGCTCAGGGTCAACCCTGAGCCCCTCGGCCTGAGCGGCTCGACTGAGCTCGCCGAAGTCTCGGGTCGAAGGCAAGCCCTGGTCTTCAGGCTGGGGAGTCGAAGGGTTGACATAAACCAAAAAGGTTTCTGGATAGAGGGTGTGAAGGTTAAGGAAGGTGGTCCAATGGTAGGGCGATTTGGGAAAAGATTGACTTTCGATTTGAAGAATGGAATCTAAATCGGGGAGAGAGAAAGGCCGAATCCTTAGCACTTTTTTATTCCTGAGATAACGGAAGCCACCCCACCAGTCAATGATTGGAAGCCCACATTTTCCAATCCAACTTTCCTCATGATCTCCTCATAATTTTCAGCAGATGCAAAATGGAAAACTGATTCTGGGAGATAGGCGTAGGCTCCTCGATCGCCTGAGATGAAACCTCCCACCCGAGGGAGGACCCTTTGAAAATAGATTGGATATAATCTTCTCATCAATCCCTTTTGGGGAAAAGTGAATTCTAAAATAATCACCTTTCCGTCCTTTTTGATCACTCGAACCATTTCAGAAAGGGCCTGTTCTTTCTTCACAATATTCCTCAGACCAAAGGCGATCATCGAGGCGCTAAAGGTATTATCTCGGAAAGGAAGAGAGAGAGCATCTCCAAGGCTTAATGTAATCGTTTGTGACAGGCCTTTTTTAGAGACCTTTCGCCGGGCTCTCTTGATCATGGGCTCAGAGAAATCCAACCCGAAGACCTTCCTATGATGATTATTCTGGTGAATCATCTCGATGGCGACATCCCCTGTTCCAGTACCAATATCTAATATCCAGCCTTCGAGCCCTTTCAGCTCCTGGACTGCCATTTTCCTCCAATAAAAATCCCTCCCCAGGCTGAGGAGGTGATTGAGAAGGTCATAGGTGGGAGCAATGTTGTCAAAGAGGCTTCGAATCGAATCAGGATGGAGAAAGTAGGTTTTCATCCACACCACTTTCCCCTCCCTTGGTGGGAGGGGATGGAGGGGAGGGGGAATTAAGTATCTTTTGTCCACCCCCACCCCCGCCCTCCCCCATCGAAGGGGGAGGGAAGGTTGTAAGGTGTTAATTGTTTAGGTTGTATAGAATTAAGATCAGGCAATCTTAATAAAACTTTTGCCTGGGGCGCCGCAGATCGGGCACTTATCCGGCGCTGCCTTTTCAACCGTATTGCCGCAATAAGGGCAGACATAATAATCCACAAGTTCATTTTTCCCAATATTTTCCAAAGCTTTTGAGTAAAGCGAAGCGTGGATCTTCTCCACCTCGTTGGCGAAATGGAATGTTTGGAAGGCTGCGTCATTCTTCTCCGACTTTGCGGCTTCCATCATCCCGGGGTACATGCTCTTGAACTCATGGGTTTCGCCGCCGATGGCCTCTTGAAGATTTTCCTTTGTCGATTTGATCCCTTTCAAAGCCCGAAGATGGTTATGGGCATGGACGGTTTCGGCTTCAGCAGCCGCCCTGAAGAGTTTAGCCACTTGCGAGAATCCTTCCTCATTGGCCTTCTTTGCAAAGGCGAGATATTTTCGATTGGCCTGAGATTCCCCTGCAAATGCTTCCTTTAAATTTTCTTCTGATTTCGTTCCCATAAAGCCCTCCTTTTTATTTTTTAGATATCGAAAATTATAACAGAGTGGACTGGAAACGGCAATTGACCCATTCGACGGCGTTAAGCCCTGTCCTTTAGGACAGTGTGTAGAGCGCCGCTTCCTTCGGCAGGCTCAGGACACTGAGTTTATCGAAGTGCAGGGTCAACCCTGAGCGAGCCTTGGCATTTATGCCCAGGAGTCGAAGGGTTGACATCCTCTGCCAGAGCGAGTAGAATGTGTACATTTTTAAGGACAGGAAGTGAGAAAATGAGGTTTATTATTCTTCTCATCATTATTTTGGTCGTCTTGGTGCCATCCAGTTATGGAGAAATGTATAAATGGGTGGATGAAAAAGGGACAGTTCATTTTACCGACGATCTTTCAAATATTCCGGAGAAGTACCGCTCAGATGCTGAGACACGAAAGCCTACGAAAGAGATCTCCGCTCCGGAAATGAAAGATAAATCAATATCTTCCCCTCCATATAAAGCCCCGAAGCCTTCTGAACCTGAAGGAGCTGAAGTAGACCTTTTACGGAGGGGAGAAGTTTGGACGACCGAGGTCCTTCTGAATGAAAGGGTAAAAAGGCATTTAATAGTCGATTCAGGGGCCAGCTTTATCTTGATCAATCCACAGATAGCAAAGGAGCTGGACATTACGATCAATGAGAACACTCCATTCATCCCAATGACCACTGTGAGCGGTTACATCCTCACTCCCTTAGTGACATTGAAATCCGTTCGGGTAGGAAAGGCAGAAGTGGAGAATGTCGAAGCAGTGATCTACACAATGCTTTCTGGTGGAGACGGGCTTTTAGGGAACTCCTTTCTCAATAAGTATAGAGTGACCCTCGATTCCATCCAAGGGAAGATGACGCTTGTTTCAATGCAGGGGGTCCCATCCCCAGACCGACCAGGCGGTTATGGAAGAGATTTCTGGGTGAGCCAGTTTCGTTTCTACAGAGGGTTCTTAGAAATATTGAAAAATTTAAGGAAAAATTATGAGAGTCGTGGAACAGAGTCTGCAAAAACCGAGCTGAATCGGATAAACATTGCGATCCAATATTTCGAGAATCAACTGGATGAGTGGGACCGGAAAGCCTCCTTTGCGGGTGTACCCAGAAACTGGAGAAAGTGAGGGACTGGGATATTGGAACATTGGAATGTTGGAAGAATGAAGAAAGATAGCATGGTTTTGAACTTTTGAAACCCAGCATTCCACCATTCCACTTTTCCATTATTCCACAAAGATTACGGGGTATAGATGATGACGAGGAGTTTGGCCTCTTCGTCGCTGACATTTCGCAGTTTGTGGGCGATGCCTGAATCGAAGTGAAGGGTTTGTCCTTTTTTAAGAAGATTTTGACTCTCTCCTACCATCACCTCGACATGACCTTTTAAGACATAAACAAATTCCTCCCCCTCATGCTTGTACTCCACCATCTTATGATCCTGTCTGGGATCGATGGTGACGAGGAAGGCCTTCATATGTTTTGTCTCGGCATCCGGAGTGAGGGTCTTATAAGAATAGGCTTGAGTCCGTTTGTAGAAGCTTTCCCTTCTTCTTTTTACTGAAGCTTCCTGCTCTTCAGCAGAGAGGAAGGAACCCGAGTCAATGGCAAGGGCCTTTGCGATCTGGATCACGGCGGAGACAGGAGGGATGGCAATCCCTTCTTCAATTTCTTTCAGATACCGCTGTGAAAATCCCGTTTTGTTGGCAAGTTGTTCAAAAGATATCTTTCTCACTTGGCGAAGTTGTTTCATCTTTGCCCCGAAGGATTTTTCATCGATCTTCTTTGTGGCCATATCGCCTCCCTGCTATTGGATTGGATTTTTACCGTCTCATTATAATCTCAATTATATATTTTTCAACTGAATTTTTCACGCCAGTCTCTGGATCAAAAAAGGTCTCAGAATTGGTTTGACATCGGCATTGGAAAATCTCCCCTCGCCCCTCTTTTTCAAAGAGGAGTAATTCCTCCCTTAGGTCTCCGACCCAGAGCGGTCTCTGACCCGGAGGGCAAAAGGGAGGTAGGGAGGGATTTTGCAAATAAATGTCGTTATTATTATGAGACTGTTAATAAAAAAGAGCGATCGAAAAAATATTCTTTAGGTTATGCTTAATTCATTATATAATGAAAATAATGGAATCAAGAGACCAATGGGTGAAGGCTGGGACGGTTGAGAATCGATTTGAAGGGGATAGGATTTCTCAAGCCCTTCAAGAAGCTGGGATTCCATTTCTCATCAAATCCTTTCTCGATACGGCTTATGACGGGCTCTATATTCCCCAGAAAGGATGGGGAGTCGTCATGGTTTCTGAAAAGAATAGGGAAGAGGCGGAAAGGCTCATTTCCGAAGTCAAGAAGATTTTTGTAAAGGAGGAAGAAGATGAAACTGGACAGCATGGATGAAATTTTGAGGTTTGCCATTCGGAAAGAGGCAGATTCAGCGGCCTTTTACAAAATGGCAGCGGATCGTTCCAACCCGGGTGTCAAGAAAACCTTTAAAGAATTGGCCAAAAAAGAAGAAGGGCACAAGAAAAAACTCGAAGGATTTGATCTGAAGAAGATTGGTCAGATGAAATTGAAAAAGACCAAAGGGTTGGGAATGAGTGAGATGATGGAGGATGTCCCTATTAGCTCAGATATGAGTTATGCCGACCTTCTTCGGATGGCTATCAAGAATGAGGAGAAATCCCAACGCCTTTATCTTTCCACAGAAAAGATGGTGACAGAACCAAAGTTGAAAAAATTGCTTTTGATCCTTGCTCAAGAAGAATCGACTCATAAAGAGAAACTGGAGAAGATTTACGACGAAGAAATTTTAACAGAGTTCTGATAGCCGCCCTGCACCCATGTGGTTCACGGGAGAAAGGTAAAGTGACATGATAGCCGGATTGACTGGAAAATCTGAGATGATTGTCAAAGAAGAAGATCTGGTGAGCCAACTGGGGGACATTCCTGTAGATGTCCTCTCCACGCCAAGGTTGATTCAACTTATGGAAACAGCCGCCATCAAGGCGACCCAGGACTTTATTTCCACGGATCAAGTGAGTCTTGGAACAGAGGTGAAGATCAAGCACCTATCCGCAACACCTCTTGGCATGAAGGTCACTGCCAATGCTCTTCTGAAAGGAGTAGAAAAGAACCGGTTTTTTTTCTTAGTGGACGCCTACGATGAGAAGGAAAAGGTGGCCGAAGGAGAACACGAGAGGGTCCTCGTGTCCAAGGAACGGTTTCTCAAGAAGGTGGAGAAAAAGAGGGCAGGATGATTCCGGTTTCATTGAGCTGGGATACTCAAAAAAGATCGGTCTTGCTTAAATGGAATGGATTTATCTCCTCCGGATGGGAGAATGGAAAGATTTCAACGAAAATTATCGGACTATCCATTCTCCCCCCTTTGAAGAAGAAAAAGATCCAACTCCCTGGGAAATTTCCCGTGCGGTGGGTTTATTTGAAAAGAATTTTTACCTTTCTCACGAAATGGAAACTTAAAAAGGCGGAGGGGACTTTTTCTTTTCCAGACCCGATGGTCAATGGGATACTTTACGGATGGATGAGCGCCATCCAGACAGGGAGAGCAGGTCGAAAAATCCGTGTGACTATCAATTTTTTGGGAGAGAATTGGTGCAGAGGTGAAGTCACCCTTTCCCTCAAAATACTGTTTCATCATTTAAGAAGTTGGATCTTTTCTCTGATCCGGGAGATGAGGGGAAAGAAGCCGCGAAAAGGAGGTGAATCGTGATGGAAGCCACTGATTTGATCAAGACACTTTTGGAAGGGTTTAAAGCCGTGGCAAAGACGGAGACCATCATCGGAGAAGGAATTAAAGCTGGGGAATTTACTATTCTACCTGTCTCCAAGATTTCTTTAGGCGTTGGGGCAGGCGCTGGAACAGAACAAATTAAGACCTCTGGGGGAAGCGGTGGTGCAGGAGGGGGAGGGATCTGTGTTGAGCCCATCGCCTTTCTGGTGGTCAAGGATGGAGAGGTGTCTATCCTCAATCTGAGGAGAGGGCCGGCCATGATAGAATCTTTCTTCGGTAAGATTCCTGACATGGTGGAGAAAGCAGTCAATATCGTCAAAGGAAAGAAAAAGGCAGAATAACCTAAAATCAGAAAGAGACCGAACCAGATATGAAGCGCTTTGAGGTGTTCAATCATACAGCGGATATTGGTCTCATCATTCATGGTGAGAATCTCAAAGCGCTTTTTGAAAATGCCGGGGAAGCCTTCTTTCATCTCATCACCGATTTGAGAAAGGTGAGGCGCCGGATCGAGAGACGGATACATATTGGTGGGGAGAGTTTGGATCGCCTGATGGTGGATTGGTTGAGCGAACTTCTTTATCTTCATGATGTAGAAAATCTTCTGTTTAAAGGGTTTCAAGTCGAGTCTGTTGGAGAGGATGGTTTGAGGGCAGTCGTAAAAGGGGAGCCATTTCAGGAGGGAGTCCATGTAATCAAGACTGAGGTGAAAGCCGTGACCTACCATCGGATAGAGGTTCGGCAGGAGAATGGGCGCTGGAGAGCCCAGGTCATCTTTGATCTCTGATTTTTCCTCCAGTCCCCTACATTTGAGCGAAAATAAGATTCTTCACTACGTTCAGAATGACATTGTTGTGCCTGTCACTCTGAGGGAAGCGAAGAGTCTATAGGAACCTGAGGATATTTGGTATGCAGGAGTCAAAAGTCATGACCGAAGGAAAAATCAAGATTCAGAAGATAGATGATTATCGGTGGAGAATTCCTCGAGAAGGAAAAATGAGGACCGATGGGATCATCTATTCCGATGAGAGAATGTTCACCGATATTCGAAAGGACCAGAGTTTGGTCCAGGTGGCCAATGTCGCATGGCTTCCAGGCATTGTGGGCCATTCCTTGGCGATGCCAGATATCCATTGGGGTTATGGATTTCCCATCGGGGGAGTGGCAGGCTTCGACATGGAAGAAGGAGTCATCTCCCCTGGAGGAGTGGGTTACGATATCAACTGCGGTGTTAGATTGATGCGCTCAGGGTTGAGCCGCACAGACATTCAAGGGAAAATCAGAGAGTTAGTAGAGGCCCTCTTCGTCAACATCCCTTCAGGTGTGGGGTCCCACAGGAAAGACCTCAAATTGAGTCGGGAGGAGGAGCGGCGGGTTTTAAAAAAGGGGGCTAAATGGGCTGTAGAAAAAGGTTTTGGTTCAGCAGAAGATCTTGACCACATTGAGGAGCATGGGTGCATTGAGGGAGCCGACCCAGACCGCGTTTCTGAAAGGGCAGTGGAAAGAGGCAGGGCCCAGTTGGGGACATTGGGCTCTGGAAATCATTTTGTTGAGGTGGGGTATGTGGCTGAAGTCTTTGATGAAACTGTCGCCCGAACGTTAGGGCTTTGGAAGGATCAAGCCACCATCATCGTCCATACAGGTTCAAGAGGTTTGGGCCACCAGGTCTGCGATGATTACATCCGTGTCATGCTGGATGCCGCCAGGAAATATCAGATCGAACTTCCAGACCCACAACTCTGTTGCGCTCCTGTTTCTTCACCAGAAGGAAAGCGATATCTTGAGGCGATGGCCTGTGCAGCCAATTTTGCTTTCACCAATCGGCAAATGATCACCCATTGGGTGAGGGAGACCTTTGAAAAAGTTTTTCGAAAGGGTCCGAAAGATTTAAAGTTGGATTTGATCTATGATGTTTGCCACAATATTGCAAAGATTGAAACTCATACGGTGAATGGAAAGAAAAAGAAGCTCTGTGTTCACAGAAAAGGAGCGACCAGGGCTTTTCCTCCAAACCATCCAGATATTCCCCCGGATTACCAATCCATCGGCCAGCCTGTCCTCATCCCAGGAGATATGGGTAGATGTTCCTATGTATTGGTGGGGACTGAAAGAGCGATGGAGGAGACATTTGGGAGCACCTGCCATGGAGCAGGTCGGGTGATGAGCCGGCATCAAGCCATCAAAGCGGCAAAGGGAAGAGCGATTGTAAGGGAATTGGAAGATAAAGGCATCATCGTAAAAGGCGCAAGCCGGGACACCATTGTGGAAGAGATTCCAGATGCTTATAAAGATGTCAATGACGTCGTGAATGTGGTCCATCAGGCTGGCATCAGCCGGAAGGTCGTAAAACTTGTCCCGATGGGAGTGATTAAAGGATAGCATGGATAGTTCGGAGCAATTAGTTCGTAGTTCGGAGTCCAAAAAAAATACTCCGAACTCTGAACTCCGAACTCATAACTTCAACATGAAGATTCTTGCTATAGATATTGGTGCTGGCACTCAGGATATTCTTCTTTTTGATTCGCAAAAAAAGACTGAAAATTGTATTAGTCTCGTCCTTCCGACGCCATCCAAATTTTTTGCAGAAAAAGTAAAAACAATCGAAAACCATATCTACATCCATGGCGACACGATAGGAGGGGGTTCCCTGGGCAGAGCAATCCTTCGTCACATTCAAAAGGGATATCGTGTGGTGATGGAGGAGTCTGCTGCTTATTCCATTCGCAATGATTTGGATGAGGTCAAATCAATGGGGATTGGGGTAGGGAAGAAGCCTGAGGCCAATCATTTTCAGGAATTGGAGATCCGGGAAGTCAATCTGCCACTGCTTGAAAAATTCCTTTCAAATTTTGGAGAGGATCTTAAGGCTGATGTCATTGCGATCGCAGTTCAGGACCATGGCGTTTCTCCGAAAGGAGTTTCAGACCGGTCCTTCCGTTTTGAGAATATTGAGAGAATGCTCCGAAAAGATAACCGACCAGAGACTTTTTATTTTTTAGAAGATTCGATCCCAGACTATTACCTTCGGATGAAGTCAGCAGTGGCTGCAGTGAAAAGAACTTCCTCAGTTCCGGTGCTGGTGATGGATACATGCATTTCCGCCATTTTGGGTTGCCTTGATGAAGTCACCGGTCCCTCTCTGATCGTCAATGTAGGGAATGGCCATACCATTGCTGCTTTGTTGTTGGAAAGAAAGATTGAAGCTCTTTATGAACATCACACCCATGAATTGACTCCCAAAAAACTGGAAAACGATTTGGGGTTCCTCGTTCGAGGTGAGTTAAGTGGGAAAAAGGTTTTTGAGGAGAATGGGCACGGTGCCATCACCCTGAAACCTTTCCATGGAGAGGTTTCGTTGATCGTCACAGGTCCCAACCGAGACATTTTTAAGGAAACTTCATTGAAATTTATCTATGCCGCCCCGGGTGGAAATACAATGATGACAGGACCCATGGGGCTGGTGAGGGCAGGACAATACCGGTTTGGAATTAAATAGCATAGAGCAGAGCGCATAGCGCATAGAGTTTAAAATAATTCCTTCCCCTCTTGATGGGGGAAAAATTTAAAACACTCCCTCCCCCTCCGGACGGGGGAGAGTGAGGGTGGGGGTGAGAAAGGGTCGGAGATGAAAATGGAAAAAATCTATTATTCTTATTTTCAATCGCCTCTTTTAAAGAAGGTTTTTGTCGCCTCGACGGAAAGAGGGGTCTGCATGGTGGATTTTCTCAAATCAGAGAAGACCTTTTTGAAAAGATTAAAGGAGAGATTTTCAGGAAAGATTATCAGGGATGATCAAAAGAACAGAGAGGTTTTGTACCAATTAAAAAAATACCTAAAAGGTGAATTGGAACGTTTTGATTGTAAGTTGGATTTCAAAGGGACTCCATTCCAGAAAAAAGTTTGGTCAGCATTGGCAAAAATTCCCTACGGCCAGACACGGTCCTACAAGGAAATTGCACGGGCGATTGGCCATCCGAAAGCCTTCCGGGCCGTTGGGAATGCCAATGGTCAGAATTCCATTCCATTGATCATCCCCTGCCACAGAGTGATAGGGAGCAATGGTGGCCTGGGTGGGTTTGGTCATGGGATTAAGGTAAAGAGGCAGTTGCTGGACTTTGAAAAAGCCCATGGGGTTCGATGAATTTCTGAAAGAAGTTGCACCTCTATTCGGTCTTCAATGGAGACCTTTTCAAAGGAGAGGAGTCAAGCGAAAGATTGAACGAAGAATAATTGAAAGTGGGCTTTCTCATTTTGATGAATACTTATTAAAGGTTCAAAAAGACCCTGAAGAACAAAGATACCTCTCTAAAATCCTCACCGTTACTATTTCAAGGTTTTACAGAGACAAAGAAGTTTTTAACCTCCTCGAGAATTCCATCATCCATGAAGAACCATTTTCTGGAATGGACATCGTCTTTTGCCGGAACTTAGCTTTCACCTACTTTTCTAAAGAATGCCAGATGGATGTGTTAAAAAAGATCGCCAGAAGCCTAAACGAGGGAGGGTATCTGGTCATTGGGAAGGATGAATCCCTTCCTCTCACTTATCCCACTTTGTTTGTCCCGATTTTTCCAACCGAGAGAGTATATCAGAAATTTGATAAGAAATAGGTAAGTTATCAATCAGTCCATAATTGTATGGACACTGGAAACCAAATCCCTCCTCCCTCCCTTTGCAAAAGGGAGGAATTCCCCTCTTTGGCAAAGAGGGGTTAGGGGAGATTTTCAGAAGATGTCTTCTCAATTATGGACTCATTAGTAATTGTCATAATCTGTCTTGATCCTCCCCAATAGTGTTCAGTTGAATACTGTTACACCTACTATTCAGTCCGATCAGCATCTATTGATTGAGGATTATGAATTAAATGTGCATAAAAAAGGCAGAATCATCTTTGATCCTGCCTTCGCTCTTTGACAACTGAATAGTGATTTCCTTTTTTAAGAGTTACGACTTAAGAATTAAAGTGAGTGTTTATTGTGGGCCACCACCACATCCGTCCGCTTGTTCATCGCCTTTGAAGTGACACGTGAGAGAAACATTCCCACTGGGGGTTATCGTCTCATGCCATTGGGTGGTGGAAAACCATTGACCATCGAAATTGACACAACATTTTAGGTTCGTGTTGTCGAAATCCAAGACAATGGCCTTAGCGGGCGGATCCATGTCATAAGGTAGGTCTCCGTGGCAACTGACATTCTTGTTATAATTTTTTGATGGAGTAATAACCTTTACGCTGTCATACACATCAAAAGTTTGTAAATTGAATTCCCCGTTCGTGAATACGGTGCCCAATACGGTGCAAGAAGTATCCTTGATCACAACTGCCCCATTCAGAATCTGTCCATTCGCCACGATTGGAATCACCATCAAAACTCCAACAACTAATAACGACAACGGATACACTTTCTTCATTTCAATGTCCTCCTTTTTTTATTTGAGTTTAAGCAATGAATACCCTCCCAGAATATCTCCCTTAGCGTATTGCTTAAGAAGCCACCTCCTCTCCGAGTCTAAGGCAGATCGGAAGGTTGGCAACTCCGTGTGGAGCCTGCAAATAATATGCCTTAAGTCTTTAGAGAATTTGGAGGAAAGTTGGGTTAATGAGGATAAAATGACAGAAGATATGGGGACACACAAGTCCTTTAAATATGAAAATTGTAAAATTCAAATAGACATTTTGTCTAAGGACAGAGGAGGAAAATTCGCCCTTGACCGCCCCTTATCCTATTGATTACTGTTTCAAATATTGCATTATCGGTTAAAATTGAAAAATCACTCTTTCAGGAACTCTTACTATTCTAAATTGCCTGCCCAAAACTCATTATTATCCATTTAGCTTTAAATGGTCCACAACACAATTCTTTAGTTCAAAATTGTGCCACTTGGTTACAAAAAATCC
>Ga0210016_1001152_pt1 | contig 24425 bp, 30 predicted proteins | sample CryGeyCG2014_300_FD_185454 | JGI IMG/M metagenome (GOLD analysis project Ga0210016, IMG submission 185454) | Groundwater microbial communities from aquifer - Crystal Geyser CG02_land_8/20/14_3.00 (SPAdes) (version 2) | ecosystem: Environmental > Aquatic > Deep subsurface > Groundwater | place...
TAACCTACTGATTTTAAAAATGGGAAAAATTTCCGCTACCGAAAACATTTTGAAGTTCTTGAAAAAGGAAAATTATCTCGGCCTGAAGTATCTCTATCCTGAAGAGGAAATTATTGAAAATTTAAATAAAGTTTTGTTTACCCGCCGAAGCTTTAGCGAAGGCGGGCCCCAATATCTAACTCTGGCCGAAGCCCTCTCAGTTCAAAAACCCGATCAATTTATTGCCCATCTGAACCTAATTTTTAGCAGTTTTAATTCTCTAAATGTAGAGAGAGTTTTTGCCGAAATTTGTCTTCTAAAAGAATTGCCAGAATGCCTGAAAAAAGTTAAAATTGAGGATATTCCGGTTGTTGGCAGAAGGGTTGAGGAATTACAATATGAGGTTGAAAAGTATTAATGTGACAGAAGCAAAAAATTTAACTTTAATTGATATAATAATTCCGAGAATTGAAAATAAAACCTTAGCCTTAGCAAAAGACATCGTTCTGGTCTTAAGTTTTGTCATTGTCACCGGGGTTTGCGCCAAATTAAAAATTGAAATCGGAGTAGTTCCCATCACCATGCAGACCTTGGCCGTTCTTTTGAGCGGAGCTTTATTGGGCTCAAAAAGAGGAGCTTTATCACAACTTACTTATCTTCTAATGGGATTGGCTGGTCTGCCCTGGTTCGCCCGCGGCGGCGGAATGGCTTATATTTTTAGTCCGACTTTCGGTTATATTATTGGTTTTGTTTTGGCTGCCTATATTGTTGGTTGGTTTTGTGAAAGAGGATTTGATAGACGAGCTAAAACAGCCGTTTTAGCGCTGCTAATTGGAAATATTGTTTTATATTTCCCCGGACTTTTATGGTTAGCTAGATTTCTTGGGCTAAAGAGAGTTTTAGCCGTGGGTTTTTATCCCTTTGTTATCGGAGATTTATTGAAAATATTATTGGCGGGAGCAGTTTTACCAATAGGTTGGAAGTTAATTAAAAAGTTAAAGCAACATGAAAGATAAGGTCATTCTCATTACCGGTTCTTCTCAGGGGATTGGTCGGGCCATTGCTCTGAAATTTGCTTCTCTGGGAGGAAAAATTGCCCTAAATGATATTCCTTCTCAAGAGGAGAACTTAAAGAAAGTCAAAGAAGAAATTGAGAAACTGACACAGGTCGGACCTGTGTCAGTTGTGGAGTATTTTTTGGCCGATGTTTCAAAATTAGAAGAGGTCGAGAAAATGGTTGAAGCTCTTCAAAAAGAATTCGGCAGGTTGGATGTTTTGGTTAATAATGCTGGAATATGTGTTGACCGAACCCTGGCTAAAATGACCAAAGAAGAATGGCAGAGAGTAATTGATATTGATTTAACCGGAGTTTTCAATTGCTCAAAAGCTGTCCTTCCTTTGATTATTCAAAACCAGGGAAAAATTATTAGTATTTCTTCTTTGGTTGGAGAGCGGGGGAACTTTGGCCAGACAAATTATGCGGCGGCCAAAGCCGGCATTATCGGTTTCACCAAATCCCTGGCCAAAGAGGTGGGTAGGTTTGGGGTAACAGTCAATGCCATAGCCCCCGGTTTTATTGAGACGAAATTAACCGAAAGCATGCCCGAGGAAATAAAACAGCTGGTTTTAAAACTGACTGCCCTTTCCCGATTTGGCCGACCGGAAGAAGTGGCCAACCTGGTTGCCTTTTTAGCCTCAGAAGAAGCCAGCTTTATTACCGGCGAAGTGGTCAATATCGATGGCGGCTTAGCTATTTAATGTCAATCAACTCCTTTCTTAAATATTATCGGATGAAGGACTGGCGGGCTTATTTTACCCTGGGAGTTTTTGGATTTGTCATTGCCAAGGGCTTTTTATTTCCTATTTTAGATATTGTCCTTTTTTTAATCATTGGTGTCCTGCTATTAGCTTTTGGTTTTTCAGTCAATAATTTTTTTGATGTTAAGGAAGACAAGGAAAAAGGAGAAGCAATAAATTTTTTAGTTCAAAATAAAAAAAATTTCCTTTTTTCAATTTCGCCAGGAATTTTGGGCTTATTTTTATCAACCTTTTTTGGAGTAAAGGTTTTTTTATTTGTTTTGGCGGCCGGCTTAATTGGTTTTTTTTATTCCGCTCCGCCCTTAAGAATGAAATCAAGGCCTTTTTTGGATTTAATCTCTCACGGTCTTTTTGCCGGCGCCTTGATTTTTCTTTTTCCGCTTTTAATTTTTAGCCCCAAATTAACTTTATTTCACTATTTGATTGCTTTTTCCGTCTCTTATTTATCAGCCATGCTGGAAATGAGAAACCATTTGGAAGATTATCAATCGGATTTTAAGGCTGGCCTGCAAACCACTGTTTGTTTTTTGGGCTATGAAAATTCGGTAAATTTCTTAAAATATTTAGCCTTTTTCTATCCCTTAGTTCTCTTTCCGGTCTTCTTCCTGATTTCTCAAAAATTTTTATTTGGGTTTTTAATTTTGACATCATTTTTCCTTTTTCTATTTTTATTCAAAAGGAATTTCCAAATAATGGATACCTATTGTCCCATTTTCTCTTACCTGACCATAGCAATATCAACCCTCTACCCATGGTGAATAATAGTAGCATTTCTAATAATATTGAGAATTCAATTAGTCGGGCCATAGATTTTCTTTATCAGAATCAATTACCCTGGGGAGAGTTCAAAACCCTAGCCTGCTGGAATAGTTTTATGCTGGGAAGTTATTTTGATAGCACTCCTTTTGTTACCAGCTTTGTTTTATATTCCCTGAAAGATTTGGAACAGAAGAAAGTAAAAATAATGACTGAAAAAGCGATTAGTTTTTTATTAAGCGAACAGGAGAGAGGAGGCATCTGGAGATTCTGGACCTCAAAAAATAAAAAAAGAGTGCCCCCAGACCTTGATGATATTTCAACCATTTCTTTTATTTTGCGGCTGAATGCGGTCAATTTTGACGACAATCTTCAATTAATATTAAATAATCGCAACCAAGACAAATTATTTCTAACATTTATAATAAGTAAAGGAGAGAAATACCATTTTGCCCGGTTGATAGATAAATTTAAAGACTATATTGACTGCGTTGTTAATGCCAATGTTTTATTATATTTAGGCCAGAACCCTGAGACTTTCCCGATTTGCTCTTTTATTAATCAGGCAATAAAATTAAATCAGCCTTGCTCAATTTATTATCCAAATAAATTAGCCCTCTTTTATATGGTTTCGAGAGCCTTTAAAAATAATGTTACTAACCTGGGAGAAAATCGGGACATTATTATTAAATCTACCTTGAGTTATCAAAAGAAACCAGGTGTTTTTGGCAGTCACTTAGATACTGCCTTGGCTTTGAATACTTTATTGAATTTTGATTATTCCGGAAAAGAAATTACCGCAGGAATTAATTATTTATTAAAAAGACAGTTGGCTGATGGTTCCTGGAAGAAGTCTTTTTTATTTTTAGGTCCCTTTCCCTGGCGTTATTATGGTTCAGAGGAATTAACCACTGCCTTAGTTATTGAAGCGATGAAGAATTATCTCTATGGAAAGGACCTTTGAAACAATTATTGTTGGGGCAGGTCCTGGTGGCTTGACTGCCGGAAGATATTTAGATGATGCTTTGATTCTGGAGCAAAAAAGTGAAATCGGCAAGCCGGTTCAATGCGCCGAAGGATTAGCTAAAAAATTTTTGGATAGATTTGGTATTCAACCTGACCCAAACTGGATTTCCACCACCATTGATAATACCCAGATAATTTTGCCCAACGGAAAAGTAATCAACTTAAGAGCTAAAGGAGGAGGTTATATTTTAGATAGAGTAAATTTTGAAAAATTTTTGGCAGGTCTTTGTCTAGCAAAAATTCAACTTCAAAAAAGAGTGACTGAGATTGAAAAAGAGGGAGAACTTTGGCAAGTCAAAACTCAAGAGGGCGAGGTTTTTAAATCAAAATATCTAATTGGCGCTGACGGACCCTTTTCCATTGTCAGGAGAAAAGTTTTTGATGAAAAAGTGGCAGTTTATCCCTGCCTGGAATATTTAGTTGGAGTAGAGAAAGAAGTTGATTGTTCGACCATAAAAATGTATATTGACCAGGAAAGATTTCCTTTGGGTTATGCCTGGATTTTTCCCAAATCAAAAAATAGGGCCAATATTGGTCTAGGCTCAGCAGGCAAAAAGAATCTTAACGAGCAGTTTAAAGATTTTATGGAAAATACTATTAAAAAAGAATTTGGTAATTATCGGCTTTTAAAAAACATTTCAGGCCTTGTTCCCTGGGAGAAAAAGCCAATAAAATTGGTTAAGGATAATGCCTTATTGGTTGGTGATGCCGGGGCCATGGTTGATCCCATTTCTGGCGGCGGGATAGGCAATGCCATGATTGCCGGAGAGCAGGCGGCTAAATCAATTCTGGCTAAAGACGTCAATTCTTATCCCGCGAGAATTAAATTCCTTTTCTGCTTTAATAAAGATTTACTTTCAGCCCAGAAAATTTTGTATTCGCTTGATAATAAAACACTAAACGAAGTTGGAGAAATTTTAGAAAAAGCCTGCGGAGACATTTTTTATTTAAAGAATTTTTCGGTTTTTTTCAATTTTTTATCAAAACCAAATTTAAGAAAAAACGTTTTCAAATTTCTCAAACTTTTTTTCATTTATCGAAACTATATTCGTTCACACCGAGCCCCATGTAGGGGAGAAGTGAGAGATGAGGCAAAGCTTCAGCGACCTCAAGTCTAATTTTATGATCAGTCAAACCAAAATCGAAGAATATCTGAAAAAGAAAAAGCAGGAAATTGACAGAGTTATTGAAAAATATCTTCCCAGAAAGGCAACCAAAAAGTGGCTTGATTTTACTTTTGGTAGACCTCGCTATTTTTATAGTCAGAAAGCGGCCCAAGAGGTGCTGATTAATCCAATTCAGGAATTTTTGGCCCGGGGCGGAAAAAGATGGCGACCGGTTTTATTTTTATTGGTCACCGAAGCCATTGCCGGTGACCTCAAAAAAGTCAAAGACTTTTTAATCATCCCCGAGCTCTGCCATGAAGGAAGCATTATAATTGATGACTGTCAGGACGAAGGAGAATTGAGAAGAGGTAAGCCATGTTTACATAGAATTTTTGGCGTTGATGTGGCTATTAATGCCGGAAATTTTCTCTACTTTCTGCCTTTGATAACTTTAATCAAAAACAAAAATAAATTTAAGCCCGAGGTCTTAACCCGGGCTTATCAAGTCTGTATCCAGGAGATGATTAATCTCCATCTCGGCCAGGGAACGGATATTTACTGGCACAAAGGAAAAACTAAAAAAATTAAGGAAAAAGAATATTTACAAATGTGCGCTTTCAAAACCGGCTGTCTTTCCCGGTTGGCTGCCAAATTGGCAGTTGTCCTTTCAGAAAAGAGCGAGCGACTGGCCGATAGTATCGGAAAGATGGCTGAAGCCATTGGAGTGGGTTTCCAGATTCAAGATGATGTTTTAGACATAACCCTTGAAGGAAAAGAAAGAGAAAAATTCGGCAAAAGTTTTGGCAATGACATTAAAGAGGGTAAAAGAACTCTAATGGTCATTCATGCTTTAGAGAAAGCCAGCCAAAAAGACAAAAAAAGACTATTAGAAATTTTAGATAAACATACCGATGATTTTGAAGAAAGAAAAGAGGCAATCGAAATCATCAAAAAATATGGTAGCATAGAATATGCTAAAAAGATGGTCAAAAAAATTATTAAAGATAGCTGGCAGGATGCCAAGAAATTACTGCCAAAGTCAAAAGCCAAAAAGAAATTAGAAGAATTCGTTAATTATTTAATTGAAAGAAAAATGTAGCAAAAAATGGAAAAAGTAATTTTAGTTAATAAAAAAGACAAAGTTATTGGAGTAGAAGAAAAAATGAAAGCCCATCTCCAAGGAAAATTACATCGAGCCTTTTCTATTATTTTGTTTAATAAAAAAGGAGAGGTTTTAATTCAAAAGAGGGCCAAATCAAAATACCACTCAGCCGGCCTCTGGACCAATACCTGCTGTTCCCATCCCCGGCCAAAAGAAAAGATAGACCAGGCAGCCAAAAGGAGATTAAAAGAGGAAATGGGAATTGAAACGGATTTAAAAAAAATTTTTAGTTTTATTTATAAAGCAAAACTGGGGAGTTTAGTGGAATATGAATTTGACCATGTTTTCTTCGGCAGATTTAATGGAAAGCCAAAACCAAACGAAAAAGAAGTTGAAGATTGGCAATGGATTAAATTGGCAGATTTGAAAACCGATATTGCGAAAAACCCGCAAAAATACACCCCCTGGTTCAAAATTATTTTTGGTAAAGTAAAAGATAAAGTAAAAAAAATAAAAATATGATTCCAAAAGTAGGTATTTCTCAAATTGGGATATCCCTGCCAAAATATTTTATCACTCTTTTTGAACTGGCTAAAAAAAGAAAGATTCCCGCTGGCTATGCCGGGGCAGGTTTGGGCGTGGTTGAGGCCAGGGTTCCTTACCAAACTTCCATTGAGGATTTGGCGGTTGAGGCCCTGAGGAAAATTGATTTTCAAGACGTGGAGAGATTTTATATTGGCACCGAATCAGACCCTGACGCTTCCAAGCCTCTGGCCGTTAAAATCTTAAATCAAAAATTGGGCCTAAGTAGCGTTCCTTTTCAATATAAATTTGCTTGTCTGGCCGGGCTACAGGCATTGATTTCGGCCTGCGAATACAGCCAGGCCCATCAAGGAAAACCGGCCGTAGCCCTGTCCATTGATCGTTCTATTTACCGCCAAGAAGACCCCAAGGCCGAAGTTACCCAGGGTTGCGCGGCAGTAGCTCTGAGAATTGAAATGAAGCCAAAAATTTTGAGTTTGGATTATCAAAATCTTGGCCAGTATGCGATTGATATTGATGATTTTAGGGTTCCGCCGACTTCTTATCCTTTTCCTCAGGTGAACGGCGAATTAACCAAACCGGCTTTTTTGGAATGTCAAAAAAAGGCCTTAGAAGATTGGAAGAAGAAAAATCTGAGATTTTTAAACAAAGCAAGAAAAGGGCTTTTGGAAACATTTGATTTCTTTATTATGCATACTCCCTTTCCAAAAATAGTAGAATGGACAGCTGCTCTTTTTTGGCGGCACGAAAAACTAAAACAAAAAGACCACCTTACCTTAGCTCAATGTCTTAAAAAACCCAGTCTTTTTTCCGAATACAAAAAAGATCTTGACCAAATTAGGAAAACTATGGAATTTAAAAAATTTTTCAGCCAAAAATTCAGCCCTGGCTTAAAATATAATCCTTATATTGGCAACTCTTACACTTCTTCCATTTTCATTTCTCTGGCTGGTGTTTTGGAAGAAGCCAAAAAAAATCAGCAGATTGGTATTGACGGCTATGGCGGCGGCGCCAGCTCGGTTTGCATTAAGGGAACAGTAACCTCGGAGAAAGGATTTAAAAGCGACCTTAAAAATCAACTCAAGAAAGGAAAAAAGTTAAGCATAAAACAATACCTCAAATGGCGAGAAAGCCAATGACCTCTAGCCTTCCCCAATTTCACCAACTTTCTCTGGCAGAAAAAATAAAAATTATTGCCAGATTTTCTTCTCTAACCAAGGAGGATTTAAAATTGATTAGACAATATCAAAAATTGCCCGATTTCATTGATTTTGAAAACAACATCGGCCCTTTTAAAATTGCCAGCCATTTTTTGGTTAATGATAAAGATTATTTCGTGCCTATGGAAATTGAAGAGCCCTCGGTGGTGGCAGCTGCCTCCCGGGCGGCAAAAATAATCAGGGAAGGTGGCGGTTTTTTTGGGAGATATCTGGGAAACCAAATGATTGGCCAATTGCAATTATTTGGAATCAAAAATTTTCAGAAAGCAAAAAAAGAGATTTTAAAAAGCAAAAAAGAGATTTTAAAAATCGCTAATAAAACCAATGAATTTCTTTTAAAAATTTCTGGAGGAGCAAAAGATTTAGAAGTTAGAAAGGTAAACCCCATTAGAAAAAACAAGTTTTCTAACCGGGCAAGAAATTTTTTGGTTCTGCATCTATTTGTTGATACCAAAGATGCTATGGGAGCCAATATTGTTAATACAATGTTAGAGAAAATTACTCCTTTGGTTAAAAAAATTTCTGGCGGACAAATTGGAGTGAGAATAATTTCTAATTTTGCTGAAAAAAGAATTGTTTTTGTTGAAGCCAGGGTTCCAATTAAAAAATTGGCCCTGGGAAAATTTTCCGGAGAAAAAGTGGCTAAAGGAATTTTGGCTGCCCAGGAATTGGCTGAATCAGATATCTATCGGGCCGTAACCCATAACAAAGGAGTGATGAATGGAATTGATGCAGTAGCTATGAGTACTGGCAACGACTACCGAGCAATTGAAAGTGCTATCCATAGTTTTGCTGCCAAAGATGGGAAATATAAACCCGTAACAAATTGGAAATTAGAGAAAAAATTTTTGAAAGGAGAAATTAAAATTCCCTTGCCAATCGCTACGGTTGGGGGCGCTACTGGAACGAAAAAAGCAAAATTAGCTTTGAAAATCCTGAGAGTAAAAAATGCCCAGGAACTGGGAATTGTTGCCGCCTCAGTTGGCCTATCCAACAATTTAGCTGCCCTCTCGGTTTTGGGAACTGAGGGCATCCAAAAGGGCCACCTGAAACTCCATCAAGAATTTTTAAGAAAGACAAAAAATGATTAAGACTAGTGCGCCGGGGAAAGTTCATTTAATAGGCGAACATGCCGTAGTTTACAGCGAGCCGGCCATAATTGCCGCCATAGGCAATAGAACATATGTTGATATAAGTCCTGCTAAAGATATAACCTATCAAGATATTGCTTGGCCCGACATATCGCACACCTGGAAAGTTGAGCAAGTTTTTGAAATCACCCAAAAAACGTTTGACCTTTGGAAGGAAGGCAACGAGAAAAAAGATTTCTCTAAACTTTTTAGTTTTATTAAAGAAAACGGATACGAGGGTTATCGGGCCTCTGTTCTTGGTCTGGCAATGAAAAATCTAGGAATTAATCAAGGATTTTCGATAACTATTGATAGCAAAATTCCTACCGGCGCCGGGCTCGGCTCTTCAGCTTCGCGGGCAGTCGCCATGACAAAGGCAATCGCCGAATTATTTGAAAAAGAGCTTTCGTTGGAAGAAATAAACGAGATTGCTTTCCAGCAAGAAAAGATAATTCATGGTACGCCAAGCGGCGGAGATAATTCTGCCTGCTGTTTTGGCGGTCTGGTCTGGTTTAAAAAAGATCAGCCAAAAAACCAAATAAATTCTTTGAAAGAAGAAGTTCCTTATAAGCTGGAAAACTTTGTTTTTGTTTATACCGGCCCGCCGCAAAAAACAACCGGAGAGCTGGTACAATTGGTTAGAGAATTAGACGAAGGATACAGGACAGAAAGAATAAAAAAAATCGGAGAGATGACTTATGAAATGCTTGATGTTTTGAGAAGAAGAAATTTTCAACGAATGAAGGAAATCATAAATCAAACCCAAAAAAATCTGGCCGAATTGAAAATTTCAACCGAAAAAATAGATCAAATTGCCGAGTCTGTTCAAGAAATCGGCGGGGCGGCTAAACTCTGCGGCGCCGGTAGCGGAGGCATAGTTTTGTGCTATCACCAGGACAAAGGCAAATTGATTGACTTAATAAAAAATATTGGCTATGACCCTTGGGAGACCGAACTGGCGGTTGAAGGCGTGAGAATTGAAAAAACTGAAGAATAACATTCAACAGGGGATGAGGAGCCTTCGATTTTAGCAGTAATATAAATAAATGTATAGGGGGCGTTCGTTTCCGAACGCCCTGTTTATTTTTAAAGTTTGACATCATTTTCGGAAAAGATATAATGAAATTGTATGGCGATTATAACTATTCCTAAAAAAATCACTAACGGGAAAGAATTAATTATTGTGCCCAAAAAAGATTGGGAGAGGCTTTATAAAATAGCTAAAAGGAAAATCTTTCAGGCGGAACTAGAGAAGGGGCTGAGAGAAGCATTAGAGGAGGTTAAAACCGGAAAGATAATTGGCCCTTTTGATACAGCGGAAGACCTGATTAAATCTTTAAGTAGAAAATGAAGATTTCTTATGCGCCACATTTTGAGAAATCTTTTAAGCCTCTCCCTGAAGAAATAAAGAAGAAATTTAAGAAACAGATTAAATTTTTTTAGAGAATCTTCGTCACTCTTCATTAAGATGTAAAAAATATGATGAAAGGCAAGGAATTTGGCAGGCGAGAGTAGACCGGAATTACCGGTTTTATTTTTTAATCAAAGGAGATACCTATATTTTACTTGAAGTGAGACCTCATCCGAAATAAATTTTAAATTTGGAAACAAAAATGATAAAAGTTTCGGCGCCAGGGAAATTAATGTTGTTTGGCGAACATGCCGTTGTTTACAATCGGCCTTGTTTGGTTGCTGCGGTTTCGCAGAGATTGTTTGTTGAGATTAAAAAAATTTCGGAAGACAAAATTTTAATTGATGCCCCAGAGATGAAAATTTCGGATTTCTCTCTATCCCTGGCCGATTTAGATAGAGAACAACCAAAAGAAGTTAGATTTGTTTTAGAAGCGGTTAAGAATTTTTTCCGAAAATATAATATTGAATCGGGATTAAAAATTAAAACCGAAAGTCAGTTTTCGGCTGAGTACGGCTTTGGTTCAAGTTCGGCAGTTACGGTCTGTACCATAAAAGCTTTGGCCGAGCTTTTTGAAATAAAAGTGGAAGAGAAAGAAATTTTTGATTTGGCTTATAAAACGGTTTTGGATATTCAGGGAGTGGGTTCGGGTTTTGACATTGCCGCTGCCATTTATGGCGGGGTGATTTATTTTGTGACCGGCGGCAAGATAATTGAGCCGTTGACGGTTCACCCCGTTAAATCTTTGCGAGGCAAATTTAACGGGGTAAAAGACATTCCTTTAATAGTTGGTTATACTGGAGTTAAGGCCAGTACTTCGGAAATTGTCAAACAGGTTAAAGCAGAAATGGAGAAAAACCCCGAGTATTATGAAAGGCTTTACGATGATATTTCGCAGATTGTAGAGAAAGCAAAAATAGCAATGGAAAATTCCAACTGGCAAGAAGCGGGCAAGCTGATGTCAGAAAACCAGGAGATTTTAAAAAAATTTAAGGCGCCCTCTGTTGAATACGGCGTTTCTTCGGAAATTATTGAAAAACTGATTGAGGCTTGTCAAAAAGCCGGCGCTTTTGGCGCCAAATTATCCGGAGCCGGGGTCGGAGATTGTATTATTGCCTTGGGAGAAAATAAAGAAAAGATCCAAGAATCAATAAGTCAAGCCGGAGGAATTCCGGTTTCGGTTGATATTGATTATCAAGGCTTAAAAATAGAAAACTAATTATGGCTAAAGTCACTGCCATTGCTAATGCCAATATTGCTCTGGTTAAATATTGGGGCAAGCGCGATAAAACATTAATACTTCCTCAAAATGGAAGTATTTCAATGACTTGTGATGGTATGATTACCACCACAACGGTTGAGTTTTCCGATAAATATAAAGAGCATACTGTAATCATTAACGACGAAGAATTCCAAAAAGACGAAAAAGATATTCACGGCCACCTTGATAGAATCTGCCAACTGGCCGGCATAAAACAAAAAGCAAGAGTTGTTTCTGAAAGCAATTTTCCAGTAGCTGCCGGCTTGGCCAGTAGTGCCAGCGGTTTTGCCGCTTTGACAACTGCCGCAACAGTTGCTGCCGGACTGAAATTATCGCCCAAAGAATTGTCAATCCTTACCAGGCAGGGGTCAGGTTCTGCCTGCCGCAGTATCTTTGGCGGCTTTGTAGAATGGTATCAGGGAGAAATGCCTGACGGCTTAGACAGTTATGCTGAAAGCATTGTTGATAAAGACTATTGGCCGGATTTCCGGATGATTACCACCATCGTCCAAAAAGGAAAAAAACCAGTGACCAGCCGGGCCGGTATGGCTCAGACCGTTGAAACCTGCCCCTATTATAAGGGGTGGCTTAAAACAATAACCGATGACTTGAAATCAATTAGAGAGGGGATAAAAGAAAAAAACTTTGAAAAAGTTGCTCAGGCGGCGGAACACAACTGTCTCAAAATGCACGCTTTGATGATAACAACAAAGCCGGCAATTATTTATTGGATTCCGGCAACAATGGAAATTATTCAAAGCGTTATTAGGTGGCGGGAAGAAGGGCTGGAATGCTATTTTACGATTGATGCCGGGCCCAATGTTAAAGTTTTGTGTCTTAAAAAAGACGAAAAAGAAATCAATAAAAGGCTGCAAAATTTGGAAGGAGTGACAGAAACGATAGTTTGTAGGCCGGGAGACGGCGCAAAAGTGATTGATAAACATTTATTCTAAGAATCAACGATTCATTTTCCTTAAGGACTTCAACTTGAATTTAAAGAAAATTTTCTCTATAATTTAATTATGCTTACTAAAGAGGAGATTAAAAAGATTATTCCTTATCAGGAACCTTTTTTGTTTGTGGACGGGGTGGAGGAAATTGCCGAAAATGCTATCTCCGGTTTTTATCAAACCTCAAAAGACGACTACTATTTCAAGGGCCACTTTGTTGATTTTAAAATTATGCCCGGGGTTCTAGTGGTTGAAGCAATGGCTCAGTTATCAACCATTTTATTAAGAAAAAAGATTGGTGAAAATCATAAAGATTACCATTTCTTAGCTTATGATGTCAGAAGCTGCCAATTTCTCAAACCAATTTTTCCCGGAGATAAAATCATTTTAAAGGCCGAAGTTTTGGGAATCTATGACATTCCGGGATCGGCATCAAAAATCGCTCATGTTAAAAGCCAGGCCCTGGTAGATAATAATTTAAAAACCGAAGCTAGATTTTCCGTAATCATTGTTAAAAAAGAAGAGTTTGAAACAAAAAATGCTCCAAGATAACAAAGTTTGCCAACTTTTGAATATAAAATACCCAATAATTCAAGGTGGCATGGCCGGAATTTCCGAAAGTAAGTTAGTTTCGGCTGTTTCTAATGCCGGCGGTTTGGGCACTATTGGTTCGGGATTAATGTCAGCCAGCTGGCTGGAAAAAGAAATTGAAAAGACCAAAGAATTGACAAAAAATCCTTTTGCCGTTAACCTTTTTATGCAAAATTCAAAAATTGAGGAATTGGTCAGATTAATAATTAAAGAGCAAGTCCCGATTGTTTTTACTGGTGGTGGCAATCCCTTGCCACTTTTTCCTTATTTCCAGGCAGCCGGAATTAAAATCATTCCGGTTGTTCCCTCGCCAAGATTAGCCAAAAAAATGGAGGATAATGGAGCCGAGGCAGTGGTGGTTGAGGGCCTGGAATCAGGCGGCCATATTGGAGAGCACACCACTTTCTGTTTAATTTCCCAGGCAAAAAAAATGTTAAACCCCATTAGAAATGAGATTTCTAACGGGGCAAGAAATATTCCTCTTATTGCCGCTGGTGGAATTTATGATGGTAAAACTGCTAAGGCCGCCTTTTTATTAGGCGCTGAGGGAATTCAGATGGGCACCAGATTTCTGGCCTCAAAAGAATGCCAGGTTCATGAAAATTATAAAAAGAAAATTTTAGAAGCCACCGCTGATGACATCACGGTTGTCTGCCGCTTTACCGGTCATCCCCTGAGGGTGATTAAAAATCAATTCTCAGAGGAAATGAAAAAATTGGAAGAAAAAGGCGTCTTTCCCGAAGAAATTAAAGCAGAAAGAATTGCCGGGACCAATCCGGTTTCCGGAAATGTTGAAAATATTCCCCTTTTGGCCGGTTTATCTGCTGCCGGCATTTCAGAAATAAAAAGTTGTCAGGAAATAATAGATGAGATTGTGAAGGAAATTACATGAATATATTTGCTTCTTGGTTCTGTAAAATTTTTTTAAAGCCGATTGTTAATTGGTTTTTGATAAAAGAGGTTAGGGGTTTAGAAAATATTCCCAGGGGAAATTTTATTTTAGTCTCGAATCATCTAAGCTATCTTGATATAATAGTAGATGGCTATCTTTGTATCCCGAGAAGATTCCATTTTATCGGTCAGATTGACGGCTGGAAAGGAATAATGAAGTGGCTAATCCGGGCTTTCTATTTTATTTGTGGAGTCATTCCTTTAGACAGGCAGAGTGATGAGTCGCGAGAGAAGGCTTTAAAAGATGCAATTAAAGTTTTAAAAAAGGGAAATATTTTGGTGCTTTATCCTGAGGGCAGAAGGTCAGCCAATGGCCAGCTTCAAGAAGGAAAATTGGGAACAGCCAAAATTTTTTTAAAGACCGGAATTCCGATTTTGCCAGCCGGGCTCAAAGGCACTTTTGAGTTATTACCTCCTGGAGGAAAATTAAAAATAAAAAGAATTGTTAAAATTAGTATTGGTCAACCTCTTTATTTTAAAGAAGAATTTATCGGAGCAAAAAATTTAAATTGTGATTCAGAAAAATACAAAGAAATCTGTCAAAAAATTACCGACAAAATAATGGCAGAAATTTCTAATTTGGCCAATTAGACCAATTAGGCCAATTAGACTAATTAGACTAATTTGATGATATCCAAAATTTTAATTGCCAATCGGGGAGAAATTGCCTTGAGGATTATCCGGACCTGTAAAGAAATGGGTATTAAAACGGTTGCCCTTTGCCCTCAAAAAGGAGAGGAAGATAATTTTCTGGAAACGAAATTGGCTGATGAGTTTTATTATTTAGATGAAGAAGAAGTGATGGGATATCTTGACCAGAGAAAAATAATTGAAATTGCAAAGCAGGCGGGAGCAGAGGCCATCCACCCCGGTTATGGATTTCTGGCTCAAAATGCTGATTTTGCCGAACTTTGCCGAATAAACGGAATAAAATTTATCGGTCCTCAAGCGGAAACTTTAAGAAGAGTTGGTGACAAGGTTGAGGCAAAAAAAATTGCCTGGAAAGTAGGCATTCCTCAGCTTTCCGGTCCCCAGCGAGCGATTGATGAAAAGGAATGCTTTAAGATGGCAAAAAAAATAAAGCCGCCCTTTCTTTTAAAAGCGGTGAATGGCGGGGGAGGAATTGGCATGACTGAAATCCACCGGATAAACAAAGAAGAAATAATTGAAAGTTTCCAGAAATTAAGAAGGATGACCGCCAGCGCCTTTAACAGTCAGAAAATTTTTATTGAGAAATTATTAATCAGCCCTCGCCATATTGAGTTTCAGATTTTGGGTGATGGCCGGGGCAAGGTTTTGCATTTTGGGGAAAGAGAATGTTCTATTCAGAGAAGACATCAAAAGTTGGTTGAAGAAGCGCCTTCACCGTTTTTAGACCAAAAACTCAGAGAAAAAATGGGAAATCTGGCTGTGAAGTTGGGTCAGCATTTGAGATATGAGAGTTTGGGAACGGTTGAATTTTTGGTTGACCAGGCTAAAAATTTCTATTTTCTGGAAGTCAATCCTCGTTTGCAGGTGGAACATCCGATAACCGAGTTAATCACCGGCTTCGATTTGGTTGAACTTCAGATTAGGGTGGCCAGCGGAGAAAAATTGGAATTAAAACAAAAACATATTAAATCTTCTGGCTGGGCAATGGAATTTAGAATTTATGCTGAAGATGCCTTAAATAATTTTCAACCCCAGTCCGGCCAAATTTCCCAGTATCTTCCGCCCGGCGGAAAAGGAATTGAAATCCACAGTTTTTGTCAGCCAGGCCAGAAAATCTTTCCTCATTTTGACCCTCTTTTGGCAAAATTGGTTATTTTTGGCAAAGATAGAATGAATGCTATTCAGAGAGCCAAAAGAGCTTTTCAAGAATATCTGATTGAGGGCCTACCAACCTTGATTCCTCTTTATAAAGTTTTATTAGAAAACCAAAATTTTTTGGCCGGAAGATTATCAACCGATTTTATTGAAAGAGAAAAAATTATTGAAACTTTAAAAGCTGTCACTCTTCCATTGTCCGGGGCGCTCTCTCCACCGATAAAGATTGAAAAAGGTGAAGTAGAAAGAGCACTCAGCGAGCGAGAAATAGCCCGTCTGGTTGCCAAAATTTATCAAGATTTAAGAAAAGGAGAATTAGAATTCCCCAAGATTAATAAATGGAAATTAGCCGAACGAATGAATATTTCCGAAGAATAAAGATAGAACGAGAAATGTTCTCGTTCTGAATTAGCGTAAAATCAGCGGATACTATGAAGACAAGCATTAAAATCGGAGATAAGATTTACCAGATTGAAATAGCGGAAACAAGCAATGGATTAAAAGTGTTGGTCAATAATAAAGAATATTTTTTTACCAAAAATGAGCTCGGGGAGTTAAGCTCTGTTGAGGGCTTCAAGTCTTCTCTAAAGGAAACCGAAATTATCTCCGGAGCAAGGATTGAAAAAGAAATTAAAAGCCCGTTGGCCGGAGTGATTTCCGCTGTCATGGTTAAAAAAGGCGAAGAGATCAAGCCGGGGCAAAAGGTAGTAACCTTAATCTCAATGAAAATGGAAAATGAAATAATTTCTGAAGGATATGGCAAAATTAAAGAAGTTAAAGTTAAAGAAAATCAATTCGTTAATAGCGGCGATATTTTAATAGTTTTAGAATAAATCAACGAATTACGAATCCAATACGCATTTACGAATTCGTATATTCGTAAAAGATTCGTTATTCGCTGATGGTTATGGTTATCAAGCGCTATAAAACCCTTCAATCCACTAATCTAAAAGCTAAAGAACTGGCAAAAAGAGGGGCTGAGCCCTGGACAGTGGTTGTGGCCGAAGAGCAAAAGGCCGGATACGGCAGGAAAGGTACGTCCTGGTCTTCTCCCAAGGGTGGGCTTTATTTTTCTATTATCCTTCCCAAGAGCAACATTGAAGATTTGCAAACTCTGACTATTTTGGCTGCCTTTATCTGCGCAAAAACAATCAAGGAGAATTTCAATTTGGAACCCTTTATTAAGTTGCCAAATGATGTCTGGATAGGCGGCAAAAAAGTTTGCGGGATTCTAACCGAAAATGTCATTGGTAAAGATGTTAAACTGTCGGTAATGGGTATTGGTTTAAATACTAACATTGAGAAATTCCCGGAAGATTTGGAAAATATTGCCACTTCGCTTAAAATAGAATTAGGCAAAGAAGTAGACAATAAAAAGATTTTAGAGCAAATTATTGCCGGCCTAAAAGAACAACTCAAAACCATTAGCGAATAATTTAACTAACCAACACCCGGTGTTGGTTATCGAAAATTTGACAGAATGTTCGGGCAAGTTAAAATATAATTAGGAAAATATGGCTGAACCAATCAAAAAAGAAGATATAAAGGAAATTTTTACTGAAACTATGGAACCTTTTGCCAATGTTATAAAGGAAGATTTTGATCGAATGGATAAAAGATTTGATAAAGTAGATGAGAGACTTGATGGAATGGATGGAAGACTAAGTAATGTGGCAGTTAAGGTAGCCAATCTAGAAGTAGGTATGAAGGAAATTAAACCTGATATCAAAGAAACCAAAGAGACTATTAACAAACTTTTTAATCGGATTGATAAATTCTTGGCAATAAATAAAGGCAGATATACGCCGGATTAAAGAAGCAATCAAAGAAAAACTGGGAGTGAATCTTTTTTGAATATCAGTAATATTTGTATTTCAGCCGGATTTTCCGGCTCTTTTATTTTTGGTTAATCAATGGTATATTGAAAATATGGCTTTTGAAAAAGAGATTGAGAAATTAAAGAAAAAAAGGGAAGAACTGGAAAGCCCGGAAATGGTTGAAAAGCAGCATCAAAAGGGGAAACTGACTGCCCGAGAAAGAATTAGTTTACTTTTGGACCCGGGGACTTTTTTGGAGTTAGACCCTTTTGTTGAGAGTCGTTTTCAGCAGTTGGGAATGGCTGAAAAGAGGATTCCCGGTGATGCAGTGATTTCCGGTTTTGGTAAAATTTCTGGCCGCCAGGTTTATCTTTTCAGCCAGGACTTTTCCAAAATGGGCGGTTCTCTGGGAGAACTTCACGGTCAAAAAATTACCAAAGTAATTGAGTTGGCGACAAAAACTGGCTGTCCGCTTATTGGCATTATTGATTCTGGCGGAGCCAGAATCCAGGAAGGAATTTCTTCTCTGGATGGTTATGCCTCCATTTTTAGAGCAATGATTAGGGCTTCCGGGGTCATTCCCCAAATTTCAGTTGTTGTCGGGCCATCAGCTGGCGGCGCTTCTTACGGCCCTGGGCTTTCTGATTTTGTTTTTATGGTTGAAGGAATTTCCCAGATGTATATTACCGGACCAGAAGTAATTCGAGCTGTCTCAGGAGAAAAAGTTTCTTTTGAAGATTTGGGTGGAGCTTCTATTCACAGCCAAAAATCTGGCTGCAGCCATTTTATCTTTAAGTCAGAAAAAGATTGTTTTTTGGGAGTGAAAAAACTTTTATCTTATTTACCCCAAAATAATTTAGAAGACCCGCCAAGGCAAAAAGGCCTTTTTGCCGAATTCTTTGAGAGGGAAAATTTAAGATTATTAGAAATTATTCCAGAAGATGAAAAGAAGGGCTATGACATGAAAGAGGTGATTGAAGAGATTTTTGATAAAAATTCTTTTTTGGAAGTTCAATCAGGGTTTGCTACCAATTGCCTGGTTGGCCTGGCTCGGCTTTCCGGCTATTCGGTGGGCCTGGTGGCTAATCAAACCAAGTTCATGGCCGGCACCCTGGATATTGATTCTTCTGACAAAGTGGCCAGACTTGTTAGATTTTGCGACTGCTTTAACATTCCTTTGGTTAATCTGGTTGATACTTCAGGCTATCTTCCCGGCAAGAACCAGGAACATCGGGGAATAATCCGTCACGGAGCAAAAGTTTTATATGCCTATGCCGAAGCCAGCTGCCCAAAAATTTCTTTAATTTTAAGAAAGGCCTTTGGCGGAGCTTATATCGCCCTCTGCTCTCGACAATTAGGCTATGACAGGGTTATTGCCTGGCCTTCGGCTCAGATTGCGGTGATGGGACCTGAGCAGGCAGTGAGAATTATTTATAAAAAAGAAATCGCCGAGAGCCAGGATCCCAAAAAACTGACCAAAGAAAAAATTGAAGAAATGAGAGAGATTTTCTTAAATCCCGAGCAGGCAGCCAAGCTTGGCCAGGTTGATTTGATAATTCATCCCAAAGACACCAGAAATATCTTGATTAAGTGCCTGGAATCCCTTTTAAATAAAAGAGAAGCCAAGATTGCCAGAAAACACGGCAATATCCCCTTGTAATATATGTCATTAGTCATTGTCATCGTCATTAGTTATTTATTGGGTTCTTTTCCGACGGCTTATCTTTGGGTTAAAAAATTTAGCGGTCAGGATATCCGGAAAATTGGTTCGGGAAACGTCGGAGCAATGAATGTTGTCCGGGCCCTGAAGGACAAATCAAAAAAACTGGCCATCACTGGATTTTTAGTTGTTCTGATAATTGATATGGCTAAGGCCGCCTTATCTATTTTTTTTGCTCAATTTTTTTTACCTCTCAATTCTTTAGTCCTAATTTTAGCTACTTTTTTTGTTATTTTAGGCCACAATTATTCTATTTTTTTAAAATTTGCCGGCGGCCGGGGCGCGGCTTGCTTGATTGGAATTTTGCTTTATTTAGATATTTTCTCCTTCTTAATTTGGGCATTGCCGGTGGTTCTTTGCACAATTTTTGCTCAAATCATTTTAGAAAAAATTGGTTTTGAAACGAAAATAAACTGGAAAAAAGCCTCGGCCATTGTTTCAATTTTCGGCAAGCAAATGGCTGGCAGGTTTGCCGGACTGATTTTCGGCCCGGTTGCTCTTTATTTTTATGATCCGCAAATCTTTCTACCGATAGCCGCCGGAACAATTTTATTACTAATTAGAAACCTTCCCAGATTCAAAGGATACTTTTTAGGAGAAACAATTTCTGAGTAAACTTATAGAATTGGGGCAAGAAGACCATCGAATTCACAATGTAACAAACAATGTTTGTTACGATTAGTTATTTTACCTTCTTTTTCCAAAAACTCCAAAATTTTCTTTTTCCTTTTTTTGAGAAAGAATAACCCAGAAGAGAGCGAGGATTAATACAAACAATACTAATAAGAGATACATAATAATTCCTTTACCTTATGCGCGAATCCTCGGACCCTATTACCTGGCGGCTAAAATTGACTAAAAAAACAGAGCTGACCCCATTTTCCCATTTTCAGAGCTGACCCCCATTTTCATTTTCTTTACCAGAAATCCACATCTTTTGTTTAATTTTTTCTTTCATGGGTTTGTTTTACCTTATTCTATCTACCCTACCACAAAACAAAAACCCGAGAAAGCTTCTCAAGGAAGTTTGCTCCCCCTATTGGACACGTTCAGAACCTTAGACTGGAAGAAAATAAGGGAAGAAATTGAGCCTTTTAGAGTTATGATGGGGCAAAAACTACTAACAGTAAACACCTGATATTGTGGGTATGCCCACTACCCCACCCCTAAAATCCGTTCTCTACTAATAATTTGGTTTTGGTATTCAAATCTGGTATGCTGAAATAAGAAGGCATTAATTAATATTACAAGGCTCTTTATTGACTATTTATTTATAATTTGGTAGTCTTTAAAAGTGTCTTGTAGTATAACAAAAATATGAACGAAGAAAAAACTTCACCTCAAATAACCCCTGAAGAAATTGCAAAACAGGGAGAAGAAATATATGAAAAAGAATTCCGCAAAAAATTAGAGCCAAAAGAAAGTGGTAAATATGTTGCTATTGAAGTAGAATCAAAAAAATATTTCATTGGGGGGACAAAAGAAGAAGCGCTAGATGAAGCGCAAAAAGTTTTCCCCAATAAGATATTTTTTGTGAGAAGAATAGGAGAGTTAGAAAAAGTTGCCTCAAAGTATTCATTTGATTTTACTTCCTCATCTGCTTATGATCGGCTATTTTGACCCTAAAGATGGGAGACCAAGAGTAATGTTAAAAATAAGGGGCACCCAAAAAGAAAAACAAACTAGTGCCCTTTTTGACACAGGACATTCCGGAACCCTATCTCTTCCCTTTCTTGATTTATTAGAGATTGGGGCAGAACTTAAAGGAATTTCCGGAGTTAAATATGCTGATGGCAGAACGGGCATAGAATACTTATTTTCTATAAAAGTCGAGTTAAACGGAATAGTCAAAGAAATAAAAGCTGCTTTAATCCCAAACCCCTATATAAAAGAAGCTATAGCTGGCGTTGAGCTATTTAGTCCTTTTGTTGTTCTGTTAGATTTCAAAAATAAGCAAATTGCCCTAAAGAAAGAAGAAGAATTAAGACAAGGCTAAACCTGAAAATTTTAACAAATCTTAACAAACAAAAATTGCCCAGAGCGACTGGGCTTTCTATTAAACATTGACAAATTTTCTCTTCTGTAATTAAAATAATAAGTCTTGACACGGGGTGATAAAAAAAGAGATAATAAAAATGAGAGTTATTGTTTTCTCTTTAAGGGAATGTTTACAGAAGAAAGCAGATATTTATGGAAACACAATCAGATGGTTCTTTCTGCTTCCACGAAAATGGAAAACCTATTTTTATATTCCATAAAAAGAACTATGATTTTCATTGTTCAAAACACCCACTTTTAAAAGAAAAGTGGTTTTCAGACGAAGTAGAGAAAACACTACTTTATCCAGATGTTATCACACAAGGACTTTTAAAAAAGATTAGAATATATTATAAGGTTATAAAATCACATAATGCTAAATATAATATTTGGGTAAATGTGATAAGAATCCCACTTGTTTTTCGTCATAATAAAGAAGGGAAAATAATTTGTTTTATTAAAAGTGTTCACGATAGATGGGGATTTAGCGACCAAATCATTCACACAATCGAAAAAAGAATATGGGAGAATCCAAAATCACTAATTTAATAAAGAATTTAGCTGAAATAGCTATAAAAAATAACTGGATAAAAACCTACGATAAAGAGTTGGATTATTTTTGTTGGAGCAAAGCTAATTTATCAAAAGATGTTCGGGCAATTAAAATATCTCAAGAGGTTTTATTTTATCTTAATCCCAAGAGGGTAATTGAAGGTTTTGGTGTTGAATACTTAAAAAACGGCTTTATACGACATAATCCTCGCTATAAAAATCTAATAAAACTTTTTACTGAAAAAACAAACGAAGGAACTTTTACTATTCCTCCAAAACAAGAAAAAAAAGTTGCGAAAGATTTTGAGATGCTTGTTAAAGATTTAACAAGGGATATTTATCAAGAAAATTGGGGCAAAAGAACACCCAAAGATTTTGAACAACTATTGTCTATCGCACTTAAATAAAATTGATTAAAACTGTTTAACTTTGTAAACAGGTTAATTGCAAACAAAAACTGCCCAGAGCGACTGGGCTTTTTTGTTTGGTTATACCCCTAATATTTATACGATTATTCCTTTCTTGGAAATTTTAAGGCTATGATAATGAAACCGCCCAAAATTACAGCTCCCCAAACACCGTTAACTATACCCATAATGATAAGTGCAATAGAGAATCCAATAGCTCCAGAAGTAATTGCTTTATCTTCTATCTTTTCTTTAAGGTTTACAAATAAATCTTCTTTAGTTATCCTTCTTTCTTCTCTGGCTTTAATAAGTTCATTTAACCATTTATATTTGCGGCTCTCTTCCTCTTCTCTCAATTTTTTGGAAGTGTTATTAAAAGCGTCCATAATTTCTTTAAAATTACTCAAGCGATGGGGCTTTTTTTGGAAATTATTTCTTTCTTTTAAACAAATCAGGTAAATTGAGTTTCTTTTGTAATTTTATGATGATTACCGCCGAAATCGCCAAAAGAGAAATTGTAATAAGAGGATTTTGAGAAGAGTTAGATGGCCCATATAAAACAATCATCACCGCATTTATAAAAGAATCAACAAACACCATAATAAACCATACTAAGACAATCCACAATAAAATTTTCTTAATTTTTTCTTTCATTAATTTATTTTATTCTACCATCTAACTCGCTATTTTTCAAGTATTAAGACCATTTATGGAGTGCCTGCGTAGTTGGCGACTAAGTTAAAGCCTGTATGGAGTATTATAGATATTAGAAGTCCTAAGACTGGTTTGTTTTTCTTTATGGTGTAGGAAAGGATGCCGGCGGTGATGATGTGAAGTAAAATAGCCGGGATTCTTCTTTCAGACACAATGCCAAATTCCCAGAGAGGACGAGTTAAGGCAGCTTCTCCCAGTCCGAAACCAAGTCCGAGTAAGAAGCCGTAAGGGAACTGGCCGATGTTTCTTTTGATAAGTAGAAACTTTATTCCTTCCTCAATAAAACTATTTAGAAGCAAAATAGAAAAAAAGACGCCCCAGAAAGTTGGCGGGAAAGAATTTTCAAGACGAGTTACGTCAAAGATTAAGTAAAAGACAATAAAAATAATGCTAACTCCGAATAACCCGCCAAAGAAAGCAATTAAACCATAATAGAGTTTGTTTTTCCATTGATGATTAAGCATAGCAGGGATGGGTTTTAATCTATGCCGCTGACGGAAACACAAAGCTCCCCGCCAGCGATAGCCTTTCAGCTACCCATAGCCTTTCGGCTAAGACCCATCCCTGAGTGCTAAACGAGGAGCTCAGTATCAGGGATGGGGTTTTTTGTGCCATATCCTGTTAGGACTTAGGCAATATGGATTTATTTAGTTTTATGCTTTTTGAGAAATTCATTCAAATCTTTTTCAGTAATGCGGTAAATATTCCAAGAAACCTTAATTGCCTTGAGTTGTTTTCTTTCAATAAGGCGATAAGCGGTTCTTCTACTAATTCTTAATTTCTTAGCTACTTCGGTTGGTGAATACATTTTGAGTTCTTTGGCCATCAATTTAATAATAGCTCTTCAAAAACCAATGTCAATACTGACACTTTGACGCTCTTGACACACCTTCTTGCCCTTTGCTATACTGAAGATGATGGCTAAGCAAGTTTTCAAGAAAACCTATAAGTATAGATTATATCCTACCAAGAAGCAACAAGAGATTCTTGAAAAACATCTTTCTCTTTGCCGTTGGCTGTATAATCACTTCTTAGATGAGAGAAGAACTCTTTATCAGAAGAAAAAAATAAAGGTTTTTTGCTATGACCAAATTAAGAAGATCCCTCAGCTTAAAAAAGAAAACCTGGAACTAAACAATGTTTATTCTCAAATCCTGCAAGATGTGGTTAAAAGACTAGATAAAGCCTTTCAAAACTTCTTTAGAAGAGTTAAAGAGAATAAAAACGGGAAGAAACAAAAAGTAGGTTATCCAAGATTTAAAGGATATTGGCGATATGACAGTTTCATTTACCCCCAATTTGGTTTTGAATTGAGAGATGACAAACTTAATCTCTCAAAGATAGGCTCTATTAAACTCAAACTCCATAGGCTACTTGAAGGAACCCCAAAAACTTTAACTGTTAGAAGAACAAGGACTAATAAATGGTATGCTTGTTTTTCAGTAGAGATTAAAAAAGAATTACCAAAGAAAAAAGTTATTCAAGAAGCAATTGGTATAGATGTTGGGTTGGATAGTTTTTTAACCAC
>Ga0210016_1001158_pt1 | contig 24344 bp, 26 predicted proteins | sample CryGeyCG2014_300_FD_185454 | JGI IMG/M metagenome (GOLD analysis project Ga0210016, IMG submission 185454) | Groundwater microbial communities from aquifer - Crystal Geyser CG02_land_8/20/14_3.00 (SPAdes) (version 2) | ecosystem: Environmental > Aquatic > Deep subsurface > Groundwater | place...
TAATGCTTCTAAAACTCCTCTTCCAATCTGGTATTTTATAGGGTTGTAGCCAAAGAGGGATAAATGCGCCGGACCTGAACCCGGGGTAATACCCGGACCAATTGGTTCACTTAAACCGCAACTTCCCTTTGAAGCAAGGCGGTCAAGGTTTGGGGTCTTCGCCGCTTCCAGTTCCGTTTTTCCGTTAATAGGGAGCCCCCCTAAACCATCAATAACCAGAAGAACAATTCTGGAACTATTTTTCTGAACCAAATCTCTAAGAATATTATTTTCCATTTTTTAACCTTATTTAAACTTTCTTCGCAACCATTCCTTTCTTTGCTATTTAATCCTTGATAGTTTATAATGGAAAGGTTAAAAAAGTCAATGTTGTACATAGTAGCTACCCCAATCGGAAATTTAGAGGATATTACCTTAAGGGCCTTAAGAGTGCTGGGAGAGGTTGATTTTATTGCCGCTGAAGATACCCGGGAAACGAGGAAGCTTCTTTTTAAATATAAAATTAAAAAACCTCTTTTCAGTTACTACAAAGATAACGAACGAAAGATGGCGGGAAAAATTCTCCAATTGCTTAAAGAAGGCAGGAAGATTGCGCTTGTTTCCGACCGCGGGACGCCAGGAATTTCTGACCCTGCGTATCTCTTAGTAAAATTAGTCAGAGAAGCAAAGATTCCGGTTGCATCTATTCCCGGAGCTTGTGCGATTACCGCAGCTTTATCAATTTGTGGACTTCCCACGACAAACTTTACTTTTCTGGGATTTCTTCCGAGAAAAAAAGGGAAGCGGAGAAAAATTCTCGGAGAACTTTCCCAGCGCTCAGAAACGCTTATTTTCTATGAATCTCCGTTTCGAATTCTTGCTCTTCTTGAAGAGCTTTTAGGAATTTTCGGGGAAAGAAGAATAGCAATCTGCAGAGAACTCACCAAAAAATTCGAAGAAACTGTTTCTGGTGCTCTCTCAGATTTATTAAGAAGTCATAGAGAAAAAAAACCGAAAGGAGAATTTGTTATTTTAGTAGAAGGAAAAAATGTTTAAGTTTTTAAGAAAAAAGAAAAATTTAAAGCGCGTTTATTGGATTTTAGCTGCTTTGGTAATACCCTCGTTTATCTGGTGGGGGGTTGGTTCTGGTGTGGGGGGATCGGGAAAAGGGTTAGCTGCGAAAGTAAACCGGGTTCCGATTACGTTAAGGGAATATTATACGGCTCTGGAGAAGTTAGAAGGTAATTACCGGACTATTTTTGGCGACAAGTTTACCGAAGAAGAAGCAAAAAAATTAAATTTGAAAAAAAGAGCATTAGAAATGCTAATTAGGGATAAAATTCTCTTTCAAGAAATAAAAAGGAGAAAAATCAGGGTAAGTAATGATGAAATTCTAAGTCAGATTAAGAAGGATCCCTCTTTCTTTGATAAAGACGGTAAATTTGATGACGACAAGTTCAAAAGAATAGTAGAGAGAATCCCGGCTAATGAGTTAAAGCAAATTGAAAAAGAAACAAAAAAATCTTTGCTTTTGCAAAAATTACAAGAAGAAACTCTTTCTTCTTTTAATATCATAGTCAGCAATGAAGAAATTGTTAATTATCGAAAAGCGAATAAAGAAAGAAAGAAAATGGATGAAGAAATTATTCGCCAGAGTCTTCTTTTTCAAAAGAGCCAGCTCGCTCTCGACGATTGGTATAAAAATCTGAAAGCAGAAGCGCAAATACGAATTTGGCTGCCCAAGGAAGAATAAAATGGCTAAAATTATTCCCTTCAAAGGTATTTTTTATAACCGCCAGATTATTAAAAATTTAAAGGATGTAATTACTCCCCCCTATGATGTTATCAATACAGAGGAAAGGGAGAAGTTTTTTCAAAAGAGTCCCTATAATATTATCCGTATTATCTTAGGGAAAGGGAAAAATAGATATAGAGAGGCAAAGGATTATTTTGCGGCCTGGCAGAAAGATAAAGTGCTTTGCCAGGATAAAAAAAAAGCAATTTATCTTTATTGGCAAAAATATAGAATTAAAGGAGAAATAAAAGAGCAGTTTGGTTTTTTAGCGCTTCTAAAATTGGAAAACTTAAAAAATAGTTCGGTTATCCCTCACGAAGGAACAATCCTTAAATATCGAGAGGACCGCTATAAACTTCTTGCAGCTACCAAAGCAAATTTTTCTCCGATTTTTCTTCTTTACCAGGATTCTAAGCAGGAGATTGAGAAAGAATTAGAAGAAGATAAACAAAATTATCCTTGGTTCAGTTTCGAAGATGAAAAGGGGCTCCGGCATCAGGTTTGCTCCTTAACTAACGAGAAGAAAATAAGAAAATTGATTGAAAAAATAAAAAATAAAAATATCTATATTGCTGATGGCCATCACCGCTATTTAAGCGCTTTGCACTACTATCAGAAAAATCGAAGGGAAAATTCCTCCTTTGTCCTTGCCTATTTTACCAATGTATTTTCTCCCTCTCTTTCTATTCTTCCGGTTCATCGGTTTATTAGAAGTGAGAAAAAATTTGAGAAAATAAAGAGCCGGATAGAAAAATATTTTGAAGTAAGGAAGAGCAAGAAGGGGGAAATATTTAAACAACTGCAATCCCATTCTTCTCGCCATAGTTTTGGCCTTTATTTAGGAGATAGAAAGTTTTTCCTGCTCATCTTAAAAGATGAAAGGATTATGGATAATTTTGCCGATGAGAAAGATCTTAGATGTTTAGATGTTATAATTGCCCATAAAGTTTTAATCGAACGTTTTTTTAAAAGTGATGAAACTTTTTACTTCAGAGATGAAGAATCCCTTATTGAAAAAGTTGATCAAGAAAAGGGAAAGTCTGTCGCCATTTTTCTTAATCCCATTAAAAGCGCTCAATTAATGAATATCTGCGAAAAGAGAAAAATCCTTCCTCCTAAAACAACCTATTTTTACCCAAAGATTCCTGCGGGTCTGCTGATTCATCGCTTGGTTTGACTGATTGGAAAAAATAAGATAGAATAAAAAGATATGAACAACCGAGAAAAAGTAATACTTATAGGCAGTTTCTTTTTCTTAATCGTTTTGGTCGGGTTCCTTTTGGTTCTGCAGAAAGGAACATTTCTGCCTAAAGAGCAAACCGTTAATCTTTATTTTTCCGCTTATAAAAAAGGGGTATTTTATCTCCAGCCGGTATCCCGGCAGATTAAAACCAGGAGAAAACTTCCTTTGGAAGAAACTCTGGAAATGTTGTTTGCCGGACCTACTCCGGAGGAAAAACTGCAAGAGCTTTCTTCAAATACTCCACCAACGGTTAAATTGCTTGGACTACAGGTAAAAGACAATATTGCCTATCTTGATTTTTCCGAAGAGATAGAATCAGGGGGAGGAACAAGCAGTATGGAAGGGAGATTGCGAGAAATAGTTTATACCGCAACCCAATTTCCTGAGATAAAAAAAGTTCGTTTTCTCATTAAGGGGAAAGAGGTAAAAGTTTTTTCCGGAGAAGGAATTACTGAGGTGGAAAAACCATTGGGCCGAGAAGATCTGCCCATAATCTATTAAAATGAAAAAAGGGATTCATCCAGATTATAAGGAAACAACGTTTACCTGCGCCTGTGGTAATGTTATTCATACTTGTTCCACCAAGCAAAATGTAAAAGTGGAAATCTGCTCCGCTTGCCATCCTTTTTTTACCGGGAAAGATAAGTTTGTTGATAGCGCGGGGCGAGTAGAAAAATTTAGAAGGAAGTATGGAAAAATTAAATAATGGAGATACCCGCAATGCCATTATTGAAATTAGGGCAGGAGTGGGTGGAGAGGAAGCGGCTTTCTTCGGAAAAGATCTTTTCCTGATGTACGCTAAATATAGCGAGAAAAAAGGCTATAAATTGGAGGTTTTTGATACCTCTTTTTCGGCAAAGGGCGGCTTTAAAGAAATTATTTTTTTGATTAAGGGGAAAGCTGCTTATCGTCAGTTTAGATACGAGGCTGGTATTCACCGAGTGCAGCGAATTCCTAAAACTGAAAATAGAGGCCGAATTCATACTTCTGCGGCTACCGTAGCTGTTTTCCCGGAAATAGAAGAAGAAGAATTAAAAATTAATCCCGGGGATATTCGGATTGATACTTTTTGTTCTTCCGGTCATGGAGGTCAATCGGTAAATACCACCTATTCTGCGGTAAGAATTACGCATTTACCCACGGGAATTGTTGCCAGTTGCCAGAATGAGAGAAGTCAATTCCAAAATAAATTGAGAGCTCTGGCGGTTTTAAGAACAAGATTGCACGCAAAAAAAGAAGAAGAGGAAAAGCTGAAAGTTTCCCAGGAAAGAAAGAGCCAAATTGGCCAGGGTGATCGGAGCGGGAAGATTCGCACCTACAATTTTGCTCAGAATCGGCTTACTGACCACAGAATTAATCTCTCTTTACACAAATTGGATCGGATTCTTGCCGGGGATTTAGAATCACTGATAGAAACTTTAAAGAAAAAATTAGAAGGGAGGTGAAAAAACAAGAATGAAAACCGAAGATTTTTTGACCTTTCAAAAGATGATTACCCCATCTATTATTCGGGTTATCCTTTGGATTGGAATTGTTCTATGTGTCATTGGTGGCATCATTTCAATCATTGGAGGTGCGGTTGCAAGATATGGTGGAGGCACAAGGGTTCTCAATGGCATTATCTTGCTGTTTCTTGGCCCACTTGGCGTGAGAATTTATTGTGAACTCATTGTTGTGGTATTTCAAATAAATGATAGTTTAACTGAGATAAAGAAAAATATCACCGCAAAAAGCAAGTAGAAAACTCTCTTGAGAAGGAGCAATGCCACCGTCAAAGACAGTTAAGCAGAGGAAAGTTTGGGATGCCCTAAAATTTGGGATAAATTTTTTAACGGAAAAAGGGATAAGCCAGCCAAGACTCAATAGCGAAACTCTTTTAGCGCATGTAATCGGGACAGAGAGATTTGCTCTCTATGTTAATGGAGAGGAATTGCTGAAACCCTGGCAGTGGAATTTATACCAACGTCTTTTGCAAAGGAGAGGAGAGTTTGTCCCTCTCCAATATTTATTGGGTTCGGTAAACTTCTTTGGTTTTGATTTTGTCGTTGATAAAAGAGTTCTTATTCCCAGACCCGAGACTGAGATATTAGTAGAGAGAACGTTGTTAAAGATAAAGAATTTCCCCGCAAAAGTTAAAATTTTAGATTTAGGGACAGGCTGCGGGAATATTGCTCTCTCTTTGGCAAAATTAACCAAAGCAGAAATTTATGCTATTGACATCTCGAAAAATAGTTTAGCGGTTGCCAGGAAAAACAGTCAACAACTTAAATTAAAAAAGAGAGTCCATTTTTTGAGGGGGGACTGTTTTAAACCCTTAAAGAAAAAAAGGGTTCTTTTCCACTTAATCTGCTCTTCTCCTCCTTATCTTCCAACGGAGCAATTAAGGAAATCTTCTGAAGAGATTAATTTTGAACCGGAAATTGCTCTTAATGGCGGAGAAGACGGGCTTGATTTTTTTAGAAGGATTATCAAAGAATCTCCGCCATTTTTGACTAAAGATGGGTATCTTATTTTAGAAATGGGAGACCATCAGTCAAAAGCAATTAAGGATTTAGTGAAGAAAAATAAGTTTCTTTCTTTGGAAAGTGTTGTTCCCGATTATCAGGGTATTGAAAGAATAGCAGTTATAAAAAAATATAACCACGAATTTATCGAATTTTCCGAATTAAGAATTTTGACAGGATTAACAGGATTAAAACATAACAAAAACGTAGTGGACGAGCTTGCTCGTCTGTCAACCAAGGTTGACTACTACAATAGCAGAGTAGACTCTGCCACTACAAAATAATCCTGTAAATCCAGTCGGGAATATATTAATGTCATTTTTTAAATTCGATTAATTCGCATAATTCGTGGTTAAGAAATTATGGACAAGATTGTTATTGAAGGGGGTGTTCCTCTAAAAGGAGAAGTAAAAATTTCCGGCTCTAAGAATAGTGCTTTGCCCATTTTAGCGGCTACTCTTTTAGCGGAAGGGACTTGCCGAATTAAGAATCTTCCTCTTTTGAAGGATATTGAGACAATGCTAAAAATTTTAGAGTTTTTGGGTGCAAAGATAAAAATACGGAAAAAAGCAGTGGAAATAAATACGGAATCTGTAAAAAATATCCCTGCTCCTTACGATTTAGTGCGCTTAATGAGAGGCTCTGTCTGCATCTTGGGTCCTCTGTTGGCCCGTTTTAGAAAAGCGATTGTCTCTTTGCCTGGTGGCTGCATTATTGGTCCGCGGCCAATTGATTTGCATCTTAAGGGCTTGGAAAAATTGGGAGCGGAGATTGAGATAGATAAAGGCTATATCAAAGCTAAAGCCAAAAAACTCAAAGGAAGAAGAATCTTTCTTGGCGGTACTTTTGGTTCCAGTGTTCTTGCCACAGCCAACCTGATGATGGCGGCTGCTTTAGCCGAGGGAGAAACTTTAATTGAATTTGCTGCCGGTGAGCCGGAGATTGTTGATTTAGCAAATTTTCTAAACAAAATGGGAGCAAAAGTTAAAGAAGCAGGTTCACATCTTTTAAGAATTAAGGGAGTGAAAAAGTTAAGGGGAGTTTCTTACCGGATAATTCCTGATCGAGTTGAAGCAGGGACATATTTGATTGCCGGATTAATTACCAGGGGTAAAGTTTCTATTAAAGGAGCAATTTCCGGACATTTAGGGGCAATCATTGATAAAACAGAGGAGGCCGGAGCAAAAGTAGAGATTAAAAAAAACAGCCTTTATGTTGAGAATTCCCAGTGGCCTTTAAAATCGGTTAATCTTATTACCCTGCCTTACCCTGGTTTTCCTACGGATATGCAGGCTCAGTTTATGGTCCTGATGTGTCTTAGTGAAGGCACCTCGGTTATTACTGAACGCGTCTTTCCCAGACGTTTTATGCATATAGGAGAGTTAAATCGAATGGGCGCAGATATTGTGGTAGAAGAAAATAGCGCCATTGTCAGAGGAGGCAGAAAGTTTGTTGGAACCAGGGTAATGGCTTCTGACCTCAGAGCAAGTGCGGCTCTTGTTTTGGCATCTTTGGCGGCAGAGGGAAAAACGGAAATTTCCCGAGTTTACCATCTTGACCGGGGTTACGAAGGGTTGGTGGAGAAATTAACCGGATTAGGAGCGAAGATTAAAAGAACGAACTAAAAAAGGAAGAGAATAATGGTGAGAATTAGATTAAAGAGAATAGGAGCGAAGAAAAAACCGTTTTACCGGGTTATTGTGGTTGACCGACGCAAGGACGGTATGGGAGACGTTATTGAAACGATTGGTTCTTACGACAATAGGTCTAACCCCAAGGTAATAAAAATTAACCGGGAACGCGCGGTTTATTGGTTGAAAATGGGAGCGCAGCCAACGGAGACGGTAAAAAGTCTCCTGCGCAAGGGAAAAATAAGTGGTAATTGATATTTTAACGATTTTTCCCGAAGTTTTTACTCCTTTAGAAGTAAGTATTGTTAAACGGGCAAGAGAAAAGGGTTTGATTGAAATTAATATTTACAACTTAAGAGATTTTACCCCTAATAAACACAAAAAAGTAGATGATCTTGCTTACGGTGGAGGAATAGGTATGGTGATGAAGCCGGAACCAATCTTTGAAGGGATAGAGTATCTGAGAGTTAAAAGCGACGAAGTCGTTGCGAGGCACGAAGTGCCGTGGCAATCTCATGAAGTAAGGGGTTGCCACGCTCACGCTCGCAATGACATCAAAATTCAAAATTCAAAAATCATTCTGCTTTCCCCGCAAGGGTCTTTATTCACTCAAAAAATGGCTAAGGAATTATCCTGCGAGAAGCACTTAATTTTTATCTGCGGGCATTATGAAGGAATAGATGAACGGGTAAGAACGATTGTGGATAAAGAAATTTCAATAGGCGAGTATATTCTAACTGGCGGAGAATTAGCGGCAATGGTGGTGGCCGATAGCATTGTTCGGCTCATTCCTGGCGTTCTTCCCGAAGAGGCGACCGAAGAAGATTCGTTCTCTAAGGGAGATTTGCTTGATTGGCCGCATTATACGAGACCCCGGGTCTTTCGAGGTTTAAAAGTTCCTGCAGTTCTCCTTTCGGGTAACCATAGAAAGGTTACTGATTGGCGGCAAAAACAGGCAAAAGAACGAACACGCCTTCGCCAAAACTTATAAAAATAAGAGAGATTAAAAATGGATGTTTCAGAAAAAAGATTTTCTCAATTTTCGATAGGGGATGAAATTGCTGTTCATCTTAAGATAATTGAGCCGGCAAAAGAGAAAGACCGGAAAGAGAAGAAAGAAGAAAAATCTCGAGAGAGAATCCAGATTTTTGATGGTATAGTAATTGCTCAAAGAGGAACCGGAACAAGTAAAACATTCACGGTTCGCAAGGTTTCATATGGGGAAGGTGTAGAAAGAATCTTTCCTTTTTGCTCCCCGCTTATCCGGGATATCAAACTCAAGAAGAAAGGGAAAACGAGAAGAGCAAAATTATACTATCTTAGAAGAAAAAAAGTTTGAGTTGACAAAAGAAAGACAAAAGCTGGGCAGGGAAGGGGAGAAGCGAGCAGAGAAATTTTTGCTCTCTAAGGGTTATAAAGTAATAGAAAGAAATTTCAAGACTCCTTTTGGTGAAATTGATCTTATTGCCTATGCCGGGAAGGTTCTTGTTTTTATTGAAGTAAAAGCAAGAACCTCTTATAATTTTGGTAGTCCCGAAGACGCCATCTCTCCTGAGAAAAAGAGAAAAATCTCCCGGGTCGCTTCCTTATATCTTAAAGCAAAAAGATTGAATGGAGTTGATTGTCGTTTTGATGTCGTTGCCCTTATCTTAGATAGGGGGAGAGAAAATTCCTATACAATAAAATTAATTAAGGATGCTTTTCAGATATGTTAGCTAAAGTTTATTCTGCAACAATCTTGGGGATAGAGGCGTATCCTATTGAGATTGAGGTAGACATAGGGCGGGGACTCCCTTCTTTTTCTATCGTAGGATTACCTGACCAGGCGGTGCGAGAAAGTAAAGATAGAATTAAACCGGCCTTAAAGAATTCCGGTTTTGAATTTCCGGTAAAGAAGATTACGGTTAATTTAGCTCCTGCCGATTTAAAAAAAGAAGGCCCTTCCTTTGATCTTCCTATTGCTATCGGACTCTTGTCCGCGACAAATGTAATCAAAAGCAATCGTTGGGATGACTATTTTATCTTAGGAGAACTTTCTTTGGATGGCTCTTTGCGCGCAGTGAAAGGGATTTTAACTACGGTATTGAAAGCCAAAGCCTTAAAGAAGAAAGGAGTCATTTTACCCAGGGAAAATGCCAGGGAAGGGGCTTTAATTAAAGGAATTGAGGTCTATCCGGTTGGCTCATTAAAAGAAACAATTGACTTTTTAGAAGGAAAAATTGATATCCCCCCTTTTTCCATAGAGGTAGAGAATCTTTTTAAAGAAAGAAGAGTCTATCCGGTAGATTTTAGCGAAGTATCCGGACAAGAGCATATTAAGCGGGCTTTAGAAGTAGCAATCAGCGGAGGTCATAATATTCTCCTTATTGGCCCTCCTGGTTCAGGGAAGACGATGCTGGCTAAAAGATTGCCAACTATCCTTCCTGACATCACTCTCCCTGAAGCTTTAGAAACCACGAAGATTCACTCCATCGCCGGACTTCTTGACTCAGAAGAAGCCATTGTAGCAACTCGTCCTTTTCGCAGTCCTCATCATACCATTTCCGATATTGCCCTTATTGGCGGCGGTTCCTTCCCCAAACCGGGAGAAGTGAGTTTAGCCCATAATGGCATTCTTTTTTTAGATGAGTTTGCTGAGTTCCATCAAAATACGCTTGAAGTGTTGCGTCAGCCGTTAGAGGATGGTATCGTCCATATCTCTCGCGCTAAAGGTTCGGTTAGTTTTCCCGCCCGATTTATGCTGGTGGGGGCAATGAACCCCTGCCTCTGCGGATTTTATACCGACCCCAGGCATGAATGCACCTGCACCCCTTACCAGATTCAGAAATACAGGAACAAACTCTCCGGACCTCTTCTGGATAGAATTGACCTGCAGGTTGAGGTCCCCGGCATTTCCTTCTCGGAGATGTCTTCCGAAGAGACTAAAGGAGAGAGTTCTCAAACAATCAGGGAAAGGGTTAATCGAGCAAGGAATCTTCAGCTAAATAGATTTAAGGAGGAAGGGATTTACTGTAACTCCCAGATGGATAAGTCCCGGATTAAGGAGTATTGCTCAATTAACGAAGAGTCAAAAACCCTCTTAGGTTTAGCCATCGATAAACTGGGAATGAGTGCCCGAGCCTACGATAAGATTCTTAAAGTCTCCCGAACCATTGCCGACCTGGAAGGTTCCTCCTCAATAGAGACCCCTCATATTTCCGAAGCAATTCAATATAGAAGTCTGGATAGAAGGCTGGAGATTTGAATAGACTTTTCTTCTTGCTTTTTCTCCCCCGGTAACAAAAAATTTGCAATTTTCAATTATAATGTTATAATTCCCGAATTAAGAAAAATTAATTTATTGTATGGGAATTTCAAAGTTACCCCCACCTCTTTCCTCCCCCCTTGAGGGGGAGGATGTGAGGAGGGGGGAGGTATAATTTATTGTATGGAATTTCAAAATTGTAGCGGTGCGATTCATCGCACCAATAAGAACGTGGCATAAATTGCGCTACTTGGATAGTTAGTCTAGCTTTAGTAGCAATATGCGAGCAGATTAACTTCTGGGCAATACTGACAGCAAATGCCACCGCTACAGGTTCGCACCGAAGGTACGTTAATTTATTGATAAGGAGAAAAAATGAAGATAGGAATGGTGACGGCCTGGAATACCGATAGCGGAGTGACAGGTTGTGCTGAGCCAATAGCAAAAGAGTGGATTAAGATGGGACACGAGGTTACCATTTTCTCGCACCTAGAAGATGATTTTCATGGTGAAGGTTTTACCGGAGAAGATGAGGATTATGTAATCAGGTGCGTCGGGACAAAGAAAACGAAGTATCTTGACCCGACACCTATATTGACCAGGAAATTTGATATTTTTATCGTTCAAGATTTGCGGATGCTTCCGGTGGATAATCTTACAAAAATTTTTCCTCTTATTCGCAGAACGGCAAAGACAGTGCATATTGTTCATGAAAGTGCTCTTCCCAAAGAAGCCTGGTTCTATCAGTTAGAATGGGATAAGACAGTTTATTTCTGCAAAAGGCAGGTTTTCTTAAAGAGCATCTATCCGGATAGCAAATTGATTCATTTCCCCTGTTTTCCGAGAAGAGAAAAGGATAAAATGGAGGCAAGGAAGAGACTTGATTTGCCCCTGGATAAAAAAATAGTTTATCAATTCTGCCAGAGAGGATATCACTCTTTTTTAAGGGACCTGCCGGAAGAGTTGAAAGAAAAAGTAACCCTTTTAATCGTGATATCTCCTTCCTATGAATTTCTGGAAGAAGAAGAACCGCCGCGATGGATGATTGTCCGGCGAGAAGAAGTTTTATCCCATGAAAAATTTGATGATTACTTATTTGCTTCTGATGCCGTAATCCTGCATAAATTCCAGAGTAGATACGGTGGGGTTATCTCGGCAACTACATTCCAGGCGATTGGCACGGGTTGCCCTATTCTGGTTCCGGGGCAATCGGACTTTTTCTTTCCTTTCAAAGAGAGTTTAATCAAATATACTAATTTGGAGGATTTAAAGAAAACCCTTGTGGAATTGACGGAAGACGGAGAAAGATATAAAGCTCTGCAGGCAAAATCAATGAGGTTTGTAAATGAAAATTCATCGGAAAAAATTGCTGAAGAATACATCAAACTATTCCAGTCATTGAAAAAGGCAAACCATGCTTGAGAAATTTAGCGGAAATCCTATCCTTAAGCCAATTCCAGAGCATTCCTGGGAATCTAAGTGTGTTTTTAACTGCGCTGCTTTTTATGATGACGGTAAGGTCCACATTGTCTATCGTGCGGTAGGAGAGGATGATATCTCTCGCCTTGGATACGCTTCGTCTGTTGATGGTTTTCGGATAGACGAACGATTGCCGGAACCAATCTTTTCTCCTGAAGGAGAATTTGAATTAAAAGGTTGCGAAGACCCCAGGATAGCGAGAGTTGGAAAAGAATATTGCATGTTTTATACCGCCTTTGACGGGCATATTGCTCAGATTAGCCAGGTTATGATTAAAACCGATGATTTTTTAGCCCAGCGTTGGAGGTGGGGAAAAAGAATCTATCCTTTCCCCCAGGTTAATAATAAGGATGTGGTGCTTTTTCCCGAGAAAATAAAAGGGAAATGGGTGCTCTATCATCGGATACCTCCGCATATCTGGGTTACTTACTCTGACGACCTTATTCACTGGAGAAATTCCAACATCATTATGATGCCGCGCGGGAATAGTTGGGAAAAAATAAAAGTAGGCGCCGGAGCTCCTCCGATAAAGACTCTGGCAGGATGGTTGCTTATCTACCATGCGGTGGATGAAAAAAGAGTTTACCGGTTAGGATTCGCTTTAATATCTTTGGATGACCCCGAGGAGATAATTTATCGCTCCAGGGAACCCATTCTTGAACCTGATTACGAGCATGAAAGAGAAGGAGACGTTCCCAATGTAGTTTTCACCTGTGGAGCCTTCATAAGAAATGAACGACTCTTTGTTTATTACGCCGGAGCTGACACAGTTATTTGTGTAGCTACTCAGATGCTCAGGGATCTTTTACCCTAAGATAATTCCTTTTTTTCCGCAGAGTAAACTCTGCCACTACTCCTTATAAATTTTACAAAAATATCTACTATTTTAGGGTCAAATTGAGTACCTTTATTCCTAATCAGTTCATTCAAAGCTTCTGGTACCGAAAAGGCTTTCCGATAGGGGCGGTCAGAAGTCATTGCGTCAAAACTATCCACTATTGTGAGGATTCGGGAAGATAGAGGAACTTCATCAAAAGGTTTTCCGTGGTAGCCCTTTCCGTCAGCTCTTTCGTGATGTTCTAAAATGATTTTACGCTCCTTCTTCAGGAAGGAAAGAGGTTTGATAATTGAGACCCCGATATCGGGATGATTTCTTACAATTTTATATTCTTCTTCGGTTAGTTTAGCCGGCTTTTGCAAAATAGAATCATTGATTGATATCTTTCCGATATCGTGAAGAATACCGGCATTTTTAATGACTGCTTTTTCATCTTCGGAAAGACGCAGTTGCTCAGCAACGGCAAGAGCATATTCAGTAACCCGGCTGGAATGACCTTTGGTGTAAGGGTCTCTTGATTCCAGAGCTAATGCCAGGGTTTTGATGGTGTTGAAGTAGGATTCCCTTAATTCTTTTTCAGCCTCATTTAATTTCTCGGAGGTTTTTTCCAATTGCTGATGGGATTCTCTTTCCTGCCACCAGATTAATCCTAAACCAACTAAAATTACGGTAACAATAAACTGGCTGATTAAATGAGCGGTGCCGGGGAATGCCTTGATTTCTATAAAGTAGATAGTAATTAGGAAAGCAATGGTCAAAGATATCTTTATTCTCTCCCAGGACTTGGAATGGAAATTTTTAAGGAAACTGTCTTTCTTTTGGCGATTAAATAAGGAAAGATAGGAAAATATTTCTTTTTTCTCTTCTTCCCCAATTTTCACAAAAGATATTCCCAGGTCATACTTTGATGGCCCAGTCTGGCGGGACCAGACAACCTTACCCAAAGCTTTTAAGGATGTGTTTCTTGTGGGTAAGCGAATTTCTAATTCTAATATTGTCCCTAATTCAAAATTTTCGGAACAACTGAAACATAATCCACCTTCACTAACATCGCTAGTTAGAGAGATATCTTTGGGAAGATCGGCTCTATTATAGACCTGGTAATAAAGCAAAAGAGAGGAATCTAATCGAGGAAATTTCCTTTTCTCTCTAAAATTGCTCTTCATCTTCATACCTTTAAATTATATTAAATTTAAGTACTTTTTGTCAACCTAATTTAATTGCATAGGAATTTCCTTTTTCTAACCACGAATTAACGCGAATTACTCTAATTCGTAAAATTCGATAAATTCGTGGTTTTATAACTTGTTTTCCTTTATCGAAATCGTCGGGTAAACCACCCGAACCACTCCTCCGGGTTCTCCCTCACCCATCTTTCAATCATCCGGTTGCAAAGCGCGGTATTTTCTTTAATGTCCTTTTTCTGGTCCTTGCTCCAGCTCATCGGAAGGGCCAGTTCCACCCGGATAAGATGCTTATTAGCCCTCCGCACAATGGAGATGGGTACCACCGCACAGCCCAGGCGCCTGGCAAAAACCGCAGGGCCGGTGGGCGTGCGGACTGCCTGGCCGAAGAAGGGAACAGACATCCCCTGACGGCTGTACTGGTCCGAGGGTAAAGAGAGGATATTGCCGGCCTTGAGCCAGCGCATTGACTCCCGGATTGAAAGACCGACGGGATTTTTGGGTATGTGCTTGACTCCAGCTTTCCCCCTGACCTTTTCAAAATAGCGGGCGAGATACGGGTTTTCCGGGTCCCGGCCGATATTTCTAATTGGATAACCGTGCATTTTGAGATAAGACAGAATTAAAGGGAAACTTCCCAGGTGGGCCGAAAAAGCAATAACGCCTTTACCTTTTGCCAGTGCTTCGTCCAGATGGGCTAATCCCTCTGCGTCCACTACCCGGTTTATCCAGTTCTTTCGGTACATGCGGCTGCTTTCGTAGAAACCGACTACGGTTTTTTGGAGCACTTGCTTAAGTAACGCAAATTTTCCCGACCAGCTCATTCCCGGAAAGACGACTGCAATATTATTGAGAATGCGGCGGAATATCGGTATTTTTCTTGCAGCCCAACCCGAAGAACCGAGACGGATTATTGGCCACGTTAATATTCGATATACACAGCAAGGGGTAAGCGTGACCAGCCGAATAAAAAGATAGACGATAAAATCTGTCTCTTTCTGCCAGTGTTTCATAATAATGGATGCCATTCCCGCGTGTATTAAGCGGGGATCTAAACCTTAAAATGGGATTGCCACGTCCGCCAGAGAAAAGCATTAATGTCGCAGAGCAGTAGTATGATAATACCTACGCCGAATAAAAGCAAGATGGCGAAACGCAATTGACAGGAAATTTGACGGGAGGGTAGAACAAGGGATATACTTTTTATGGAAACTAAACTGTTACCGGGATTCGGAGAGAGAAAATGAAATTGGATGATGTTTTAATTTCCAAGGCGATAACCGAAGAATTCACCCAAGACTTTCTTAAATTTATGGAGGTTGACGTGGCTATTGTTGGAGCAGGCCCATCGGGAATGGTAACCGGCTATTACCTTGCCAAAAAGAAGAAAAAAGTTGTTATCTTTGAAAGGAAATTAAGCGTTGGCGGGGGAATGTGGGGCGGGGGAATGATGTTTAATAAAATTGTGGTGCAGGAAGAAGCCAAGCCAATTCTTAAGGAGATTGGAGTAAATTTGAAGGAATATAAAAAAGCTTATTATGTCGCTGATGCTATAGAAACCGTTTCCACCCTTTCTTCAAAAGCGGTTAAAAAAGGAGTCAAAATATTTAATCTCATTTCAGTTGAGGACGTAATGATCAGGAAAGAGAGGGTTGCCGGATTAGTCTTGAACTGGACCGCAGTAGAAATGGCTAATCTCCACGTCGACCCTCTTACCGTCAGGTCAAAATTTGTGGTGGATAGCACCGGACATTCAGCTGAAGTTGCCAACATAATTTTAAAAAAAATGGGCCGGAAACTTCTTACGAAAACCGGGGAGCTTTTGGGCGAGAAATCAATGTGGGCGGAGATGGGGGAAAAATTTATCGTTGGTAATAGCAAGGAAATTTATCCTGGATTATATGTGGCTGGGATGGCGGCTAACGCTGTATTTGGCGCGCCGCGTATGGGACCAATATTTGGGGGGATGCTGCTCTCGGGCAAAAGAGTGGCAGAGTTGTTACTTGAAAGATTAAAATAGTAACCACGAATGAACACTAATGAACACGAATAGAATTAGTCATTGCGAACGAGGTCCCTCGCAATGACACGCACCTTGTTGTCATTGCGAAGCGTTAGCTGAAGCAATCTCAAAGGGATTGCCACGGGACTTCGTCCCTCGCAATGACACGCACCTTGTTGTCATTGCGAAGCGTTAGCTGAAGCAATCTCAAAGGGATTGCCACGGGACTTCGTCCCTCGCAATGACAGATGTGCTATCAGTTTTTTATTCGTGTGTATTCGTGGCTAATTTGTTTTTGTTTAGCGGAATCTGCGGTTTAACCAGCCAAACCACTGTTCAGGGTATTTACGGATAAAAGATTCAATAATCTTCATAAAGCTGGCGGTATTCTCGGCGATATCTTTGCGTACGTTATCTGTCCTGACTAATTTTATAGGTTCTTTGATAATGATGTGATGAGTGCCGTCGGGGTTCCGGAGACAAAAAATAGGCAGAGCTAGAGCATCCATTCTGCGGGCAAAAGTAGCGGCTCCTATAGCAGTTTGAACGGAATAACCGAAGAAATCCACCCGGACCCCTTTTCCTGAATATTGGTCCATAAGCATACAGAAGAGACCGCCTTTTTTAAGCCAGTCCATCGCTTCTTTTAAAGATTTCTCCAGCGGATATTTTTCTATCCAGGTGATTTTCAATTTCCTTCTTAATTTCTGCAAGAATTTTTGCATTCCCAGATTAGATTGTTTTTTAACCATTGTATTGACCGGATAGCCGGCAGAGGAAAGTCCTGCGACCATTAAAGGAAAATTTCCGAAATGAGCGCAAACGCCAACTATGCCCTTTCCTTTTGCCAATGCTTCTTCCAAGTATTCTCTTCCTTCAATCTTGATTGACTTTGAGAATTTTTCTTGGGATAAATTTGTTGCTTTAACCGTTTCGCAAAAGCCAAGATAAATATTGCTAAATTGTTCTTTAGCAATTGCAGAAAGTTCTCTTTTATTTTTTTCTTTCCCCAGAGCAATCCTTAAGTTGGAAAGAACCCGGTTTCGGGAACGGGCTAAAAAGAGATAACCGCAATTACCTAAAATTCTGGAAATAAAATAAAGGAACCAGGGCGGAAGCAGAGAAGTAATAAAAGCAATTAATTGCGTTACAAGATATATAAAATCGCGAATTAATTTTTTTGGTCTTTTCATAATCGGGAAGTCTATGCTATAATAATACGTTTTATATTAGAATGCAAGCGACGTAGTGTGACCATGCATAAAGAAAAGGGAAGCACTTTGAACGAAGTCGTTGCGAGCCGAAGGCGAAGCAATCCGACGCAGTCGTTGCGAGGGATTTATCCCGAAGCAATCTCAATGAGATCGCCACGTCCGCCAAGGCGGACTCGCGACGCTTCGCGGATTGCCACGTCATCCCACTAAAGCGGATTCCTCGCAATGACAGGATTGAGAATAAACTATGAAGATAAATAGGGTGCGGGGTACCTACGACCTTTTTCCTGAAGATTTGATTAAATGGCAGTGGGTTGAGAAGATAGCGAAAAGTGTCTATCAAGAATATGGTTTTTCTGAAATTAGGACGCCTATTTTGGAACCTGCAGAACTGTTTTCTCGCTCAATCGGGAAATGGACTGATATCGTTGAAAAGCAGATGTATACTTTTGAAGATAAAAAAGGGCGACTCCTCACTTTAAGGCCGGAGGCAACTGCCTCGGTGGTCCGGGCATATTTGGAAAAAGGAAACACTTCCGAAACAAGATTCTATTATTTTGGCCCGATGTTTCGCTATGACCGTCCCCAAAGAGGCCGATTTCGTCAGTTTTATCAGACCGGGGTGGAACTTTTAGGAGCGGTGCATCCTGGAATAGATACCGAAATAATTCTTCTTTTAAGCGAGTTCTTCCAAAAGTTAGGATTAAAGGATTTTGAAATTCAATTAAATTCGTTGGGTTGTTCGCTCTGTAAAGAAAAATATAATAAAATTCTTTTTAATTATTTAAAAGAAAAATGTTTATGCAAAGACTGCGAAAGAAGAAAGGAAAAAAATGTCTTGAGAATCCTGGATTGTAAGAATAAAATTTGTCAATCGTATGTTCAAGAGGCGCCAAAAATAATTGATCATCTCTGTCCGAACTGTTTATCTCACTTTGAGGAGGTGAGAGAATATCTTGATTTTTTAGGAGTTTCATACTCCCTTAATCCGCATCTTGTCCGGGGTTTGGACTATTACACCAGAACCGTTTTTGAACTTTTTTTGCCAAACTCAGGAGAGGATATCGCGATTGCCGCCGGTGGTAGGTACGATAATTTAGTAGAAGAATTAGGGGGGAGGAAAACACCGGCGATTGGTTTTGCTGTTGGGCTGGAAAGACTTATCGCCAATTTAGATATTCTAAAAGAAAAAGAGCCCTCTTTTTATTTTGCCTATCTCGGAGAAAAAGAAATTTTAAAAAGGGCGATGGAGTTGACCGCTGAATTGAGAAAGAATAAAATTCCTGTTATTATTAATTACGAGAGAAAAAGTTTGGGAAATCAACTTCATCAGGCAGATAGGTTAGGCAGTAAATTTGTGCTTATTCTTGGTTCCCGGGAGTTTAAGGAAAATACCGTGATTCTACGGGATATGAAAAATTCCAGCCAGAGGGTAATAAAAAGAGAAAACCTGGTAGAAAAGATTAAGGAAATATAACCACGAATTTCTCGAATTATACGAATTATTAAAGAGTAATAAAAAAAGAATAGGTCATTGCGAGGCACGAAGTGCCGTGGCAATCTTGAGATTACTTCTTCGTTTCACTCATCGCAATGACACTTCGTATCAATTCTTAATTAGAGAAATTCGCGTAATTCGTGGTTAAAATAAATAAAATGAAAAGGACGCATAATTGCGGAGAATTGCGCAGGAGTGATTTAGGCAAAGACGTATTTTTAATTGGATGGGTAAATGTCAGGCGGGACCATGGAGGACTTCTCTTTATTGATTTAAGAGACCGCTACGGCATCACCCAGGTTCTCTTTGACGCTAAACTTCTCTCTTCTTCCAAATCTTTGCATTCCGAGGATTTAATCGGGGTGGGAGGAAAGGTCCAGGAGAGGCCAAAAGGGACGATTAATAATAAATTAGTTACCGGAGAAATAGAGGTATTTGCAGAAAAACTTTTTCTTCTTAATAAGAGCAAAGATTTGCCATTTGAACTCTCGCATGATTTGAAAGTTGCCGAAGAAATTCGCCTCACTTATCGTTACCTTGATCTGAGACGGCCAATAATGCAGAAGCGGCTCATAATGCGCCATCGACTGGTCAAATTAATCCGGGATTATTTAGGTAAAAAAGAATTTTTGGAGATAGAAACTCCCATCCTTACCAAAAGCACTCCGGAGGGGGCACGCGATTATTTAGTTCCCAGTAGACTTTCTCCGGGAGATTTTTATGCTCTTCCTCAATCCCCCCAACTTTTCAAGCAATTGTTGATGGTTGCCGGCTTTGAAAAATATTTCCAGATTGCCAGATGCTTTCGGGATGAAGATTTGCGTGCCGACCGGCAACCTGAACATACCCAACTTGACCTGGAATGTTCTTTTATGACGCAGGAAGAAATTCTTGCTATTATTGAAGAGATGATTGGGATGCTCTTTGAAGAAATTCTTTCTTTAAAAATTCCTCTTCCCTTTCCTCACCTCATGTACCAGGAGGCGATTTCTAAGTATGGTACTGATAAACCGGATTTGCGAGATGAGAAAAAAACAAATTTTAGTTTTGTTTGGGTTGAACAATTCCCTCTGTTTCAGTTTAATAAAGAGCAAGATAGATTAGACCCCCAACATCATCCATTTACTTTGCCGATGGAAGAAGACCTTTCTCTTTTAGACCAAGAGCCCTTAAAGGTAAGAGGGCTCTGCTATGACCTTATCCTTAACGGACAGGAGGTTGGAGGAGGGAGCCTTCGTATCCATAAAAGGGAACTTCAGGAAAAGATTTTTGGATTAATTGGCCTTTCTCAAGAAGTTTATCTTTCTAAATTTGGTTTTCTTTTAGAAGCGTTAGAATACGGCGCGCCTCCTCACGGAGGAATTGCTTTAGGGCTTGACCGCCTTTTAATGCTTATGAGCGGCGCAGACTCTATCAGGGAAGTGATTGCCTTCCCCAAGAGCGGCGATGGCTCTTGCCCGTTAACCGGGGCTCCGGCGAGAGTTTCCCTCCAGCAGTTGAAGGAACTTTCTTTGAAAATTGACAAGAAAAATAAATTATAGTACAATTCCTTCTTTGTAATAGGTTAGTTTCTTTAAAACTATTACTGATTACAGAGATTAAACTTCTTGATTACGGTGATTAAAGATAAAAATCACTGTAATCTCCTTTATAATCACTGTAATCATATGGTATTTCAGGATAACTTAACTCTTACCCTTCTTTAGATTTTCTGTAATAGATTTAAAAATAATGGCCAAGAAAAGAGAGAGGCCCATAAATATTTTAGAAGGCGTGAAGGTAAAAATTGAAAATCAACTTATCAGTATTGAAGGCAAAAAAGGCAAATTAGAAAGACATATTCCCCTTTCTCTAAAGGCACAAATATCAGAAGGAAAACTTCTTTTGACCAGAAGAAAGGATGAAAGGATGAAAGTTGTAGAACTCCAGGGTCTTTTCAGAACACTCATTTCCAATATGATTCAAGGAGTGAATGAGGGCTATGAAAAGGTTTTGCAGGTTATCGGCGTGGGTTATCGGGCAAAGGTGGAAGGGCAAAAACTTTCCCTTCTCTTAGGATTTTCTCATCCAAAAGAGGTTGAAATTCCGAAAGGATTAGAAGTGAAGGTTTCTGCCCCTAATATCTCTATTAAGGGAATAGACAAGGAATTGGTGGGAAATTTTGCGGCTTCGATCAGGAGAATTCAACCTCCAGATGTTTATAAAGGTAAGGGAGTTCGCTATCAAGGAGAATATATTCGCCACAAGGTGGGCAAGACTGCCGCAGCAACTACAACGGCGGCGTAAGGGGTTGTTTAACAACCCCTAAAGGCAAGAGAGAAAAAAGAATGGATGAAAATAATAGAAAAAGAAGGCATCAGAGTCTGATTAAAAAGCAAAAAATTTTTGGGACAAGGATGAGACCGAGACTTACTCTTTTTAGAAGTCTCAAGCACATCTATGGAATTTTTGTTGATGACGAAGAGGGAAAAGTTATTACGGGTATTTCTAGTTTATCCCCTGATTTTACCTCCTCAGATAAATCTGTAATGGGGGGTAATGTTAAAGGAGCTGAAAGGGTAGGTTCTCTCCTGGGGAAGAAAGCACTGCAATTGGGAATTAAAAAAGTCAAATTTGATCGGTCGGGATATTCCTTCGGTGGTCGAATAAAAGCGTTTATTGAAGGCGCTAAAAAAAGCGGATTAAATTTCTGATGGCGAATCATCAAAAAATTAATATGGATCAGGGATGGATACGTAAAGTTGTTACTATTAATAGAATTTCTAAGGTTGTTAAAGGCGGCCGGCGAATGAGGTTCAGTGCACTTGTTGTGACAGGCAACGGAGCAGGTCTGGTTGGTTATGGGCATGAAAAAGCAGGAGAGGTAAGCGCTGCGATTGCTAAAGCAGAAAAGAAAGCAATGAAGTCTTTAATCAAGATATCATTAGAAGGTCCAAGCATTCCTTTTTCTTTTACCTCTAAGTTTGGTGCTTCCAGGATTCTTTTGAAGCCAGCGCGAAAAGGCAGGGGGCTGGTTGCGGCTAAATCGGTAAGAGCAGTAATGGAAGCGGTGGGAGTTTCTGATGTTGTAACCAAGTTATTTGGTTCTCATAATCCGCTCAATGTCGTGAAGGCAACTCTTCTTGGGCTTTCCCATTTGTCTGAAGATAGAGAATGAAATTAAATGAATTGAAACCGAGTTCTGGTTCACATCATCGTCGGAAACGGATTGGCCGTGGTCCTGGTTCTGGCCATGGCAAAACTGCAACCCGGGGGCATAAAGGACAAAAGTCCAGGACTGGTGTTGCTTTTTCAAGAAGTTTTGAGGGAGGACAAACCCCCTCAATCAGAAAAATTCCCAAACGAGGATTTAAACCGATTAAGAGAAAAAAAAGAGAATATGAAATAGTTAATCTTGAACAATTAAATAGATTTGATGACGGAGAAACTGTTGATAAAACCAAGATGAGAAAAGCCGAACTGGTTAAAAAGAAAAATTTAGTAAAAGTTCTTGCCCGGGGAGACCTGAAAAAAAAACTTACTATAAAAGCAGACAAATTTAGCAAAAAAGCAATTGAGGTAATTAGCAAAATAGGCGGGAAGACAGAAACAACATCTTAAATCATTAGGACACAGAGTTGCTGTCAGTAATTTCAGGGAAGTTAATCTTCCCGCATATTCCTACTGAAGAGAGATGATAGTCCAGTAGCGGAATTTCCGCAGATACACGCAGATAAATATCAATAATTGACTCGAAGGGTCATTGCGAGGAGTCCGCCAAAGATTCAGTGGCGGACGACATGGCAATCTTATGAGATTGCTTCGTTTCACTCGCAATGACTTCATCAGAATCCTGTTTTATCCTGATGTTATCTGCGTCCCATTAAATAAAAATGTTAACCCCGTTTCGTGATAGTTTTAAAATTCCAGATCTGCGAAAAAAAATTTTAATTACTTTGGTGCTGTTAGCGGTTTATCGGCTGGGTTGCTATATTCCTACTCCGGGAATTGATGGTATTGCCCTGGCTCAATTTTTCAGGAGAATCCAGGGAACGCTCTTTGGAATTGCCGATCTTTTCACCGGGGGGGCTTTGAGCAGTCTTACCATTTTGGCTTTAGGAATTATGCCCTATATTTCTGTTTCTATTATTTTAGAACTTTTGGCGGCGGTAGTTCCTTATTTTGAAAATTTGAGAAAAGAAGGGCCTGAGGGGAGAAGAAAACTTACTCAGTTAACCAGGCGGGGCACGGTGTTACTTTGTATCATTCAAGCCACGGCCATCGCTTTTTGGCTGGAGAATCCTAATAACTTTGATAATGTAGTGATGGTTTCTCAACCAGGTTGGTTCTTCAGGATACTGACGGTAATCACCCTTACTGCAGGCACGATCTTTTTAATGTGGTTAGGAGAGCAGATTACCGAGAAGGGCATTGGCAATGGCATTTCTTTAATTATTACGGTCGGGATTCTTTCCCGTTATCCGTCAGCCGCCAAGCAAATTGCCATGCTTTATCGTTCAGGACAGTTAGCCGGTCCTACAATTTTTTTAATGATGATTTTAATTGCTTTGGTTGTGGCGGCTACCATTTTACTTACTGAAGGAGAGAGGCGAATTTCCGTGCAATATCCTAAGCGGATTGTTGGCCGGAAGGTATACGGAGGCCAATCTACTTATCTTCCTATTAAGATTAATCAAGGCGGAGTTATTCCTTTAATTTTTGCGGTCTCTATCCTGATGCTTCCGGCAACAATGCTTAGATTCGTTAATAACGATCTGGTTAAGAGATTTTCTGATTGGTTGTCTCCGGGCGCTTTTCTTTACACTCTTCTTTATGCCGGGCTAACCGTTTTCTTCTGCTATTTCTATTCTGCCATTAGTTTTAATCCTGATAATGTTGCTGATGATTTACGCAAGTACGGAGGATTTATTGCTGGGGTGAGACCGGGAAAACCTACCGCAAACTTTCTGGAAAAGATTTTGACCAGGTTGACTTTACCCGGTTCTCTTTTTTTGGTTGCCATTGCTATTTTTCCTTACCTTATTATGAATTGGTTAAAAGTTCCGTATTTAGTAGCCAGTCTTTTTGGAGGAATTGGTTTGCTCATTATCGTTGCCGTAATTATTGAGACAATGCGCCAAATTGAATCTCATTTGCTAATGCGCCATTATCAAGGTTTTATGAAGAAGATGAAAATAAGATGATAACTTTTGCTCTTTTACAAGTAAGAAAGCCAATGGTCAGTTTTGTGCAAGAGTTCGGAGCTCTTCCCTTGCGGCACGTTAGTCAATCCCAGCGAGATTGACTACACTCTATGAATCTGCTCGCTCCGAGAGCACTTATTCCAGGGGGGGTAGTGAGGGCTTCCGAAATAAGTGCTCTCGACCGTGCCCGCTCGCAGATTCAAAGGCACGCTACGGAAAGACTCCAAACTCTTATGTTTAGTTTTGCAACTACCATTGTCTTCTTGTAATTGTCTATTCAGAAAAGAGAGCAAAAGTTAGAGAAGAAGAGAAGTAAGAGTTAAGTTATCCTGAAATACCATATGATTACAGTGATTATAAAGGAGATTACAGTGATTTTTATCTTTAATCACCGTAATCAAGAAGTTTAATCTCTGTAATCAGTAATAGTTTTAGAGAAACTAACCTATTACGAAGAGAATAGAAGAATGAACAAAAATAATAATGATTTTTATTTTTTCTTCGTGTCTTCTTTATTTCGTGATTTCGTGGTAAGTTTTTATTCGTGTTA
>Ga0210016_1001163_pt1 | contig 24254 bp, 24 predicted proteins | sample CryGeyCG2014_300_FD_185454 | JGI IMG/M metagenome (GOLD analysis project Ga0210016, IMG submission 185454) | Groundwater microbial communities from aquifer - Crystal Geyser CG02_land_8/20/14_3.00 (SPAdes) (version 2) | ecosystem: Environmental > Aquatic > Deep subsurface > Groundwater | place...
TATGATGATAAAGATAAAAATCTTTTACTTTTTTAAATTTAGGATGAACCTTCTTTTTAATTTGTTCGTATTCAGAAACTAGAAATTGATACTTTTGCAAATAATTTCTTTGTAGTGTTAGGTCTTCGGTATTTAGTCTCATATTTGTTGATAAATTGTAAACTAAATTTATCAACGAAATATCTAACATTTACAATTGCGAGGTAATCCGAAGCAATCTCAGCGGAATTTAGGAAGCGCTTTACTGTTTGAAGCGAGATTGCCACGAAATTTTATGAAAAATTTCTCGCAATGACGCACTCAATTTAGTGTAATATTAAGTATGACGACACTGACACATACTGCTTATGTAAGTCGAAAAATAATTAAATATGGAGGCTTTGGAATATTGGCTCTGGTGATTGTATATTGGATTGGGGGAATGGTATGGATGGCATATTTGACGGCACATCCGCCATACGTGGCGCCAACACTTCGTTTTGGAAGATTGCCCAAAATAATATTTTCCAGCAAAGAAATTGATAAAAGTAAAACCTTTAATTTGGAATTATCAAATGATGTCTTTCCAAAATTTAAGGACCAAGCAAATGTCTACGTTATTTATCGTTCAAGAAGTGTAATTGGGGCACTAGAGGAAGCGAAAAAAACCGCTAATTTGTTTGGTTTTAAATCACAGCCAACCGAAATAAGTACGGGAATATATGAATTTGAAGATAATTTTTCGAGCCGTAAACTGACAATGAATGTTTTGGCTGACAGTTTTAAATTAAATTACGATTATTTGAAGGATCAGACATTGTTAAACCCTGAAAACTTGCCCAACAAGGAAGAGGCAATATTATTGGCTAAGGCATTTTTATCGTCAGGAGGAAAGTTGTACAAAGATTTAGACGAAGGAACCAGCAAAGTTACTTTATGGAAAATTGGATTCGGAACATTAAGTGAAGTTGGGGGGTTGACCGATGCCAATATAATTCGAATTGATTTTTTTAGAAAACAACTGAATGACAACCAACCAATAGTGTCCGATAGTTTGGATAAATCTTCAGTGTCTGTTTTAGTATCAGGATCGGAGGTAGCAGCCAAAAAAATTGTTGAGGTGAATTATAAATATGTAAATATTGATGACAGTGCTCCGTCAACATATCCAATTAAAACACCAGAAGTGGCTTTTGCCGACATGAAATTAGGATATTATTGGCCGGCAAAAGATGTGACAGCCAGTACCGTTACAATACGAAAAGTGCGATTAGCTTATTTTGAACCAATTACCCTAGTACAATTTTTGCAACCAGTATATGTTTTTGAGGGTGATGGTGAATTTGTAGCATATGTGCCGGCGGTGACAGAAAAATATACTCAATGAAATCAAATTCAAAATTCCAAATAATATTTTAAAATTTGTTATTTGTTGGTTGTGATTTGTTTGGAGCTTGTAGATTTGGAAATTGTTTTTTATTTATTATTCCACGTTACGTTTTCCTTAGCCCAGTCGATGAGTTTTTTGGTATCAGTGAAACGGTCAGTCGACTGAGCAACTACCGTAGTTAATTTGTGTCCGTTAATATTGATAGCACCAATAAAGCAACCCGAGGCTTCGGGTGTCCAGCCTGTTTTGAGTCCTTCTACCTCGGGAACTACCCCCAAAAGCTCGTTGGTTGATATTAAACTATATTTTATTTCTCCTGAAAGATTAGATAAATTTATCTCTTTTTGTTTTACAGTTTCGACTATAAACGGGTTGGTGAGAGCCAAACGGGCTAACTGCGACAAATCGTATATGGTTGAATAATGATTTTCATTATGTATTCCATCGAAATTAGTAAAATTGGTATTATTTAAAATATATTTTTTAATCAAATTATTCATCTGTTTAACAAAACCCTCAGTGCCAGTTTCATAATGGTTAGCCAAATTAAAGGCGGCATCGTTGGCAGAATAGACTAATAAAGCAGAAACCAAGGTTCGGACAGTTACTTTTTCACCTTCAGTAAGCTCCATAACCTTGCCTTCGGTATAGGGAATGGTAGTGATAATTTCGTCTAAGGGGTATAAATTGAGAGCGGTGAGAGCGGTGGCTAATTTAGTCGTCGATGCGGGATATATGCGGTCATTAATTTTATTGCCCAACAATATATTGTTCGTGGCCAAATCAATAATTATATAATTTTGAGTTGACAAAATCGGGGCAATTTTATTTTTGACAATTGGGGTGGGTGGTGGTGTAAAAAATGCCGATGATTGGGGTATTTTTGCAAAAACAGTATTGTTCCCAAAATGATAGATGACAAAATTAATTAAAAAAAACAATCCAAATATAATTATATTTTTATAAATAAAGGTAAATTTATTTATTTGTGGAAATAAGATTTTAGATTTTTTCATTACTTAATTTTCTTAATACTTCTGGTTTGATTGACAGACCTACATCATCGAGTTGCTGAGGGTCAACATCGCCCGGGGCGCCCATAAGGACATCAACACCGTTTGAAGATAATGGGAAAACGTAAATATCACGAATATTTGATTCATCAAGTAAAATCATTAGTAATCGGTCAATACCAATAGCCCAACCACCGTGGGGTGGAGCACCGAAATGAAAGGCATTATATAACCCCCCAAATTTTTTGATAACTTCTTCACGACCGTAGCCAACTTTTTCGAAGGCTTTGACCATGGTTTCGGGCTCGTGATTACGAATCGAGCCAGAGGCTAACTCATAACCATTTAAAACTAAATCATATTGAAGTGATTCGATTGATAGTGGGTCTGTTGCATCTAAACTCTGAGCTCCACCCTTGGGCATAGAAAATGGATTGTGACCAAAGTCAAGCTTACCCTCATCATTAATTTCGTAAAAAGGAAAACCAGTAATCCAGACAAAAGACAATTCATTTGGATTGGTTAATTTTAATAAAGTACCCAAATAATTTCTAACAAGTCCTAAAGACTTGTTGACAATATTTATATTGTCGGCAACAAATATTAATAAATCTCCATCTTTGGCTTTTAAATTTTCGATTAATGATTTTTGAATATCTGGCGACAAAAATCGAGAAATTCCAATATCTAGATTGTTGGATGTGACCTTGGCATAGGCCAAACCTCTGGCTCCTTTTTCTTTGGCTAATTCCTCCAATTTTTTAATTTGAGTTTTACTAAAACTTCCTCCACTGGTAACAACTATTGATTTTATAACATCAGCATTATTGAAAACATTAAAATCAGTTTTATTTTTTAATAATTCAGTAACATCTTGGAGCTCAAGACCAAAACGAATATCGGGTTTGTCTGTACCATATATATTAATGGCATCAGTATGGGTAATACGAGGAAAAGGAAAAATAGCAATCTTTTTTTGAGGAGCAACAGTGGCGATAGTATCTTGCATCAGTTTTTCAGCAGCGCTAAAAAGAATGTCAGTTGTAGGAAAACTAATTTCGATATCAATTTGATAAAAAACACCAGCATGACGATCAGCACGTGGATCTTCGTCACGAGCACAAGGGGCGATTTGAAAATATTTATCAACACCCGAAACCATTAGCAATTGTTTAAATTGTTGAGGAGCTTGAGGGAGAACAAAAAATTTACCTTTGTGGATACGAGACGGAATTAGAAAATCACGAGCTCCCTCAGGGGATGAGGTGGTTAAAAGTGGGGTGATTACTTCGGTAAAACCATTTTGATCCATCCAATTGCGGACAGCCAAAATATATTTGTGTTTTTTCTTGATGATGTTGGCAAGACGATTACGACGTAAGTCTAAATAACGGTACTTTAGGCGTAAATTTTCCTCCAACTCGGTACCATCACTATCAAGAGGAAATGGTGGAACATCTGATTTGTTTAAAATAGTAATTTTTGTAGCTTCAATTTCAATGGTACCAGTGGGTACTTTTAAATTGATTGCTTTTTCATCGCGTTTTTTGACGACACCTTCGATTTCCATGACCCATTCTTTGCCAAATTCAATTTTTTCGTTGGTAACAACTTGGATATTCCCCGACCAATCACGAAGATCAATAAAGGCAATGTGACCATGGTCACGAATATTGGCAATCCAACCGTTTAGAATAACTTTCTCACCTATTTTGTTTAGACAATCATTGATTAGGGTGCGGGACATAGAAGGAATTTTACACTGTTATGATTTCTTTCACAATCAATTGAGGAGTTGTTGTGTTATTCCATTCGTTTAACGAAAGACTGGTGACGATGTCAATGGTATCGCCTGATTTTATTTTGTTAACTAAGTCGCCTTTTTTAAAAGCGATAGCGTCAATATTATTGATTTTAATTTTTAAATGATCGTTATTTTGGCCGATGGCGCGGATAGAATTGATAGTTATATTTTTTAAAAAAAATAAAGGTTGCGGATTACCAATACCAAAGGGAGCAAGAGACTCAAGAGATTTTATATTTTTTATATTGATTGCGTTTAACTGCATTTGAGCATCGACATCGAGATGTGGTGTTAAATGGATTTTGTTAAGTTTTAAGTTGACCGATTTGATAATAGTTTTTTTAAGTTTTGAAATATTTGAGGTCTTTATACTAAATCCAGCAGCACCACTATGCCCACCTAAATCGATAAATAAATCCGAGTATTCTCGCAAAGCAGAAATAATGTTTAGCTTGGGAATCGAGCGACATGAACCTTTGGCGATATCGCCATCAACAGAAATTACAATAGATGGTAAATAGTATTTTTCAGTCAGACGTCCAGAAATTAAACCAATAATACCGGGATTATAATCACCGGAAACAAAAACTAGTTTATCAGATTTCAGTTTGTCAGATATCAGATTTTCCACCCGATTAAACGATTCTTTTTGGATTAATTGTCGGTCTTGGTTAAAATTATTTAAAACTTGGGCGTATTTGGTGGCTTGATTTTCATTTTGGCTACAAAGTAAACGCAAAGCGTCGGTGGGATCGGATAGTCGACCGACAGCATTGATTCGTGGACCTAAAATAAAACCTAAATCATAAGTTGAGAGAGCATTTTTTATACCAGATATTTGAATTAACTTTTTTATCCCAGGTGATGGATTTTTATTTAATTGCTGTAAACCGTAAATCACAATCGAGCGATTTACCCCAACTAATGGCAAGCAATCGGCGACAGTACCAAGGGCAGCCAGACCCAAATCAGCCTTATTATCGATTTCTTTGGCGAGAAAATAAGAGATGGCAGAACCACAGATTTTGGTGTTATGAATAATACAATCAGTAGGGACAAGGCATGCCTTGTCCCTACTTGTAGAATCAGGCACAATATGATGATCAGTCACTATTATTTTTATATCTTGTTTATCTTTAATTTTTTTTAATTCTTTATCTGCCACAATGCCATTGTCAACTGTGATTAACAAATCAAATTTGATATTTTTCTCCTCTTGAAATCGGAAAAAAGAGGTGGCTTTAATACCATAACCATCAATTTCACGATGAGGTATAAATGGGGTAACATTGGGGTAAATTTTATGAATTGCTTGCCACAATATGGCGGTGGCAGTAATGCCATCGACATCGTAATCGCCATAAATAATGATTTTTTCGTTATTTTTAATTGCTTTATTAATCAAATTTAAGGCAGGCTTTAAATTAAGTTTTATTTGGGGTAAACCTGGCTTTAAAAATTCGTTAACATTTTTTATTTTGCGATTTTTTAAAATTAAGTCGACAATTTGAGACGACGAATAATTTTGATCAATTATTTTTAAAGACAGTAAATTAATTTCTTTGACCATGTATTGAAAACAATTTATAATTTAAAATTTTTAATTTTTAATCAATTTTTAATGTTTAATTTTTAAATTTAAATAAATCACAACTTTGACTAAAATATATATCCTATTGTATACTGAATTGTTATTAATATTTTTCTAAATAAAATGGCAAAAAAGCTTTTTGTAGGTAATTTAAATTATACTGTTACAACTGACGAACTTAAGGCAATATTTTCGACTGTTGGTGAAGTTGAAGACTGTAACATTGTAATTGATAAACTAAACAATCGTTCTCGTGGTTTTGGTTTTGTGACAATGAAAAATGATACTGATCTTGCTGCTGCACTGGCGCTTGACGGTACCGATCAAGGTGGACGAAATATGGTAGTCAAAGAAGCCCTCCCAAGACCTGATAGGGTGTAAAAACAAAATCACCCCTTTACCCCTCTTTGAGTAAAGAGGGGGTTTTTGATGTAAAATATATCAATGAAAAAAATTTTATTATTATTGTTAACTATTTTGGGAACTTTTGTTTTATGGATGAACGTAACTCCAGGACATTTTCAAGAAAGTTGTTGTGGAAATGTTGAGTATTCAAGAAGAGTTACCAGTGTTGGGTGTATTACATTTTGTGATTCAAAACCAATTTCTCAGATATTAATAAATAATTTTTTAGTTTTTGCATCAATATTTGATTTTTATAAATAAAATGGAATTGCCACAAAAAATTATTGATTTGATGAAGAAGTTTGGTGATGCAGAAATTTATATAGTTGGAGGGGCGGTGAGGGATTTGCTTTTGAACAGACAAGTAAAAGATTGGGATTTAACAACCAACTTAGTGCCGGAAGAAATTTTGAAGTTATTTCCTAAAAACAGTTATTATAACAATTTGTTTGGAACAGTAGGAATAATAGGTAAAGGTGGGGAAATTTTTGAGATTACAACTTATCGTAGTGAAAAAGGATATGAGGATAATCGACATCCTGACAAAGTTATATGGGGAAAAAGTTTGGAGGAAGATGTAAAAAGACGGGATTTTACTATCAACGCTCTCGCGTTGGAATTAAAAATTACGAATTACGAATTACGAATTATTGATTATAATAATGGACTTGAAGATATTAAAAACAGATTAATTCGAACGGTGGGGAGTCCTGACGAAAGATTTGGTGAGGATGCATTGCGGATGATGAGAGCGGTACGACTGGCGTCACAGCTTAAATTTCAAATCGAAGAAAAAACATTTGCCAGTATTGTTAAAAATGCAAAATTAATTAACAACATCGCCTGGGAGAGAATTCGTGATGAATTGTTTAAAATATTAACGACTGATAAACCTGGAGATGGTTTAATAGTTTTGAAAAACAGCGGGATATTGGAATTGATTATGCCCGAAATTTTGGCAGGGGTGGGGATGGCACAACGAGGCCATCATATTTATGACGTGTGGAAACATAGTTTAGAAACGCTTAATAACTGCTCGTCTCGAAACCACGTAACTCGATTGGCGGCATTACTGCATGATGTGGGTAAACCAGTGGTAATGAAAAAAATTGGGGACAATAATACTTTTCATAATCATGAGGTAGTAGGTAGTAGAATTGCCCTGTCTATAGGCAAACGACTGAAATTATCAAAAGAAGAATTGCAGCAACTTTTTATTTTGGTGCGTTGGCACATGTTTACGGTGTCAGAAATGCAAACCGATAGTGCGGTGCGCCGGTTTATCAAAAACGTGACATTCCCCTATTTGGACGAAATGATTGCCTTGCGTCGGGGTGATAGGCTGGGAAGTGGAGCCAAGGAAACTAGTTGGCGCTGGGAATTATTTAAAAACAGATTAGTAAAAGTGCAGACACAACCATTTTGCGTCAAAGATTTAAAAGTTGATGGTAAGGACGTCATGGAAATATTAAAAATAAAACCCAGTCGAAAAGTTGGTGAAGTTCTCGATGCATTATTTGCTGAAGTGGAAAAAGATGTGAAATTAAACGAGAGAGGGGTTTTAATAGAGAAAATAAAGGCTTACTAAATCCCAATGAGATTGCCACAAAATTTTAAGAAAAATTTTTCGCAATGACGTACTTTGTTATTTTTTCTTTTTAAATAACAAAACCAGTGGTATAGCAACGGCGGTGGAGGAATAGGTACCGGAGATGACACCGACAAGAAGAGCGGTGGCAAACCAGCGAGTGGTAGAACCGCCAAGGAGAACTAGGGCGAGTAACATAAAGATAATGGTCATTGAGTTGTTAATTGAACGAACGATGACCTCTGAGACTGCTTGATTGGCTAGCTGCACCCAGGGTAAGGAGGCATGTTTGCGTCGTAGCTCACGAATACGATCAAAGGTAACCACGGTGTCGTGAACTGAAGCCGACAATGTAGTGAGTAATGCGGTGACAAAAAGAGCATCCAGTTGGGCTCCAAAAAAATGACCAAATAGAGAAAAAACACCGATTAATATAAATGAATCGTGAAACATAGCCAATATGGCTCCTGTTCCAAATGAAAAATCGGAGAATTTAAATCCGATAAATAATAAGAGTGAGATGGAAGATAATATAATGGCATAAATAGTTTTTTTGATTAATTCTTGACCCAAACTAGGACCAACACTAGAAAATTGTAAAATTTCTGTATCTTTGTCGAGTTTTTTAAATTCGGTATCGAATTTTATTTTTTGATCTTGAGTAATATCGACAAATTTTACGGTGTAAATATTGTCCGATTTTATAATAGACCTAATATCGATTTTATTATCAGAAAATATTTTGTTAATTGATGAATCGTCCTTAGTATTAGGTAATTTTAATTCGTAAGTTGAACCACCGGTAAAATCTTTTGAAAAGGAAAAATTCCATTTTACTATCGAAAAAATTGAAGTAGCAATTAAAGATAAAGAAATAATTAAAAATAGAGGACGAAATTTCATGATATTCATATTTTTTTACGAGAGGCTAAAACACGTAATAGATTGCGAGTAACGACGACACCGGTAAACATACCAATTAAAATACCGAGTAATAGGGTGACAGCAAAACCGCGAAGCATGCCAGAAGAATTTAAAAACTGCCAATTGAAAGGATTAAATAAAATTAGGGCAGTAATGATAGTACAAGTATTGGCGTCTTTAATAGAATCCCAAGCTTTACCAAACCCTAGTTCCATGGCCAAGTTCCAGGGTTTGCCAGCCCTAACTTCTTCTTTCATCCGCTCGAAAATTAAAATATTGCTATCAACTGCCATACCAATAGACAAGATAAATCCTACGATTCCGGGAAAAGTAAGTGTAATTGAAAAAAGTCGATAAATAGTAATCGACAACAAACTATAAATTGCAAGTGAAATTACAGAAATAAATCCTAAATATCCATAATTGCCAACCATAAATAAAGCGACAAGACCAAGGCCAACTAACCCGGCACGGACCCCTTTGTCAATTGAATCTTTACCTAAAGACGCGCCAACTTGGGATTGTGATAATAGTTTAATTGATAAAGGCAGAGCGCCGGCATTTAATTGAGCGGACAGTGACTTAGCTGATTTTATGTCAAAACTGCCATTAATAACTGCCTTACCATCAGGTATAATTGATGAAACTGTAGGTGAAGTTATTACTTGGTCGTCAAGTAAAATAGCAATTCTTTTGTTTAAATAATTTTTGGTGGCCTTTTCAAATAATTTTGAACCCTCTTGATTAAATTCAAGCGAAACTTCCATAGCCCCAGTGTTTGGATTTGGAACTGGTAGAGCCTTGACCAAATGTGAGCCATTTAAACCTGTATCTTTAAAAACGTCATCAAAAGTGGCGGTGGCAGTCGCTTCGGGTGGGAGCTCAACGATACCCATAAATTTGAGTGAAGCGGTTTGGCCAATTAAATCAATGGCATCGTTTATATTGGTAACCCCTGGCAATTCGACAATTAAACGGTTGTCTTGACCTTGCTTGTTTAATTTGACACTAGACTCGGAAACACCAAATAAATTTATTCTCCGTTCGATATTTATTTTTAAAGATTCGAGAGCAGAGGCGAGATCACTTGTCTTGGCGCTACTAGTGTCAACATTATAAATTAAAGACGCACCACCCGCCAAATCAAGACCATATTTTAAGTCGGTATTTGGTTTGATTTGTAAACTGCCAAGCTTAAAATTAAAATCTGGTCGATAAAAAGTGTGATTGAATAGCGTAAGTTTTATGGGTAAATTTAAAATTAGACAAATAAAGGTAAGACCTGATAAAGTATAAAATAAATTAAGATTTTTTTTATTTTGATTCATTTATTTTATTGAAAAAGACAATTGACGAGGATGTCCTGTAAAAACATAAGTGATGGTACCTTTGGAATATTTTACCTTGTATTGGGCAACATCACCCTCTTTGATGTCCAATCTTTGAATAACCTTGGTGGGTAGGGTAACACACAGACTATGACCAGTCTTGATAACTTTACGAATATGTGTCATTAATTATCACTTAATATTTGGGGACTACCCATTATAACAACAGGACCAGAAAGAAAGAAGTCAACCAAAAATGGATCGCGTTTATTTTGGCGGAGATGTAATTCTTCTTTGTCCATAATCATATAATTTATTTCATAACCACGACGATTTTCTTCGGATTTCATGGCAGTTTCAACAGTTTTGGTAGAAATGTCACCAACAACAACTATATCAATTTTGTCTTTATTTTCGTTAGTGCCCAACAAAAAAAGATATGAAGCAATGACCAGCTGGGATTTGGAAAGTGATTCGCAAAATGGAAGGCTTTTGTAGGCGAGGGCTAATAATGTGGGATAAAGATGGTGTTTGTGGTTTGGGGTATAATACAATCGATTACCCCTAGATTCGGGTAAAACTATATTTACTTTAGTTAAATTTAGCAATTCACGTCGAACAGAATTTATTTCTTCGCCAGTTTCACGAACCAGTTGGCGAACATAATAAATTTCTTGAGGAGAAGTAAACAAGATATTGATTATTTTGACACGTGTTCTAGAGGTAAATATGGCATTGAGACTGGTTTCAACTTTCATATTTCGTATGTAACCTTGTTGCCCAGTGGCAAGATTTCAATCCAAGTACGACCGGGGACAAGATTTATTTCATTGCCCGACTTGTCCTTAAAAATTGTTCGGGCAGTGCGATTTGCCTTTGACCAAGTAATATTGGTTTTAGTGCCATTTTGTAACAAAACTGCGTTGCCAGTACCAATCATGGCATATAAATTGTGGGCATGTTCATCAATAGACCGAGTTTCTTTGGTCCATTGAATGATTATATTTTTTGAATTAATTTGCTGTCCAGTATTAAAATCAATGGCGTTGACACCTCCATTTTGACGTAGATATTGTTTTTGACTGGCATCATAAGTCCAACTGACAGAATAAGCTTTGTCACCCCACCAATCGAAGGAAATAGTTTTGGCATCGATAGTGGAATTGGGTAAGTCGGTTTGCTTAAACGACCAACTACGGAAGTTTTTATTCCACAATGTTTTGTTGATTATGGTTTCATTGGTTAATCCCCTAGATTGCGCAACATTCCACAATTTGGTACTGGAACAATACATTGAATGTTCGGTAGCAACTACACTGCCAGTTCGATCTTCTTCGCGACGGCAAGCCTTGTAAGATAATGCAAACTGGGACAAATCACTCCACGTCCCTTTACCCATCCAACCGTAATTAGAAATTTGTTCCAAGGCCTGGGCTTTTTTGTTGGTAGTACACGGACCAGATTGATGACCAGTAACGGGATCTTTGGGGGCACTACAGTTACTCCCACCCACATGGGTATACAGAGGGTAGTCAGAATATTCAGAGGCAATGTCAAGAAAATATGTTCGAGCTGAACGAACTGGACCAACATCGTATTTATTACCAGCTCCCTTGACAGCGTTGCAATAAAAAATACCCATAAATCGGGTAATTCCACCCTCAGAATTGGCTTCGTAAACAATATCGGCATTATTTAGACCAGACTGGGGACGGGAATCGAGATGATTTTCGACCATAACCATAAGTGGTCGACGAGTTTCCCACAATTTTTGCTCTTCGGCGGTAAATAATTCACCATTTATAGGACAAACTGCAGTCCTTGGTCCAGCAAAATCAAGTACTCCCGTTTGTTTTTTATTATTTTGGTTGATGTCTACAATCTTTTGAACATTTGGTTGTGAAACTGGAAGTAATGTATTAAAACCAAAATAACTACCGAACAGAAAAATAATAAAAGTTAAAAAATAAACGGCAAGATTTTTCTTGGACATATATAAAAAATAATTAATGCTTGATAGCTTTTACTATAGCGGATTTTTCCTCATTTGACAAAGTGATAGAGTCACCTTCGCCATTTTTGACTGGTTTGGCATAGATGCGGGTAAAATTGCGATGATGAAGTGAGGTGAGAATGACGCCTGAATTGGTTGAGTCTAAAATAGATAATGAAAAACTTTGATCAGAACCCAGATCATCAAAAGGATTATATCGAAATAAACCGACTTTTTGGATGCCAGTGACTGGAGTCGAAAGATTGCCTGAATCTGATTTACGATATTTTTTGAGGATGAGATAGGCCAAATATAATAATCCCAAAGTGTTTAGAAATGTCAATATATATAAAAAAATATTCATAGACAGTTAATTTTAGCAAATGAATTGATATACTGAAGAATGAAAAAAGATTTAATCAAAAGTGGGCTTCTTTCAATTCTGGCTATTGCAATCGTGGTAGCTTTGTATTATGTTTGGAAGTGAAGCTATTTATAAATTTATTCATCTGGAGGTGAAAAATTCATGGCAACAATAAAATTTTATTCGGTAAAATCTCGTAAATTTGTCGAAGTTGACGTTTCTAAAGTAACCAAAGTTATGCTCAAAAATGGTCGACCAGCTGCACAAGCTATTGATCCTGAAACTGGAGTCAAGATGTTCAAAATCTTGTCCGCCGCTGATGCTGCTTTGCTATAGTTTTTAGCAAAAATTAAATACCCCCGCAGCTGCGGGGGTATTTTTTTAAAACCCCACCCCAAAATTAGGAAATTTTGACCCTCCCTTTTACAGGGAAGCGAAAAATATTTTTATTTTCAATCTCTCCCCGACCCCTCCCTTTGACAAGAAAGGGGAGAAAGATATTTATTTAAATATAAAATGGTAAAATAGGGGGCTTCAAAGATGGGGAAGGGCTGACCCGCCTCATCGGCGGGAGGAAAGTCCGGACTGCACACAATAGGGACATTAAAGATTAGATACGGCCGCAAGGTCGTGGCTCTGCTACAGAGACGAGATGGGGCTGCCTTCGCAAGAAGCTACGGCACCTGAAATGAAACGAGTAACCGTCCTGCGGAAATCTCAAGATGAGACGTTAATATCTAATTGTGGAGAGTCTCAGGTAGAGAGAATAGATAGATGGCCTATAAACAGAATCTGGCTTATCACCGTCTTTGAAGCATTTTTAAAATCACCCCAACCCCTCTTTGAGTAAAGAGGGGGAACTTTTTTTATATGATTATTTTATTTCTTTAACACTTGATAAAAAATGGAGGCGGTGAGAAAGAGGGGGATGGCGATAATGGCTCCAATCACACCAGCCAACGAACCGCCGATGGCAATTAAAAAAATTGTTACTAGTGGATTGATACCTAAATTATCTTTCATAATTTTGGGAACAATAAAATTATTTTCCAGCTGTTGAACGATGACGCCCCATCCAACTGCTATTAGGCCTACAGTAGGGGAAACTGTCAACCCAACTAATCCAGCTAAAATTGAAGTAACTACTGGCCCAATATTTGGTACCATTTCTAAAAACCCAGCGATAATACCCAATGGCAGGGCATAATTTAACCCAATGGTTAAGTACCCAACATAAGATAATATTCCGATAAGAATCATTAAAAAAAATTGACCAGACACCCAACGTCCCAAGCGAAGTTCAAGTAATTTTAATATCTCAATCACTTTGACTGAATCTTTTTGATTGAAGAATTTGATGGCATATTTCTCAAAGTTTTTGCGCTCTAAAAGCAGATAAAAGGTGATGACAAAAAATGCGAAAACTGAGATTAAATTGGAAAAAACGGATAAAACTGTGGTAGCAAAAGATCCGGGGATGTTTTCTAGCAATTTTAATTGGGATGAAATATCGATGGGATTGACGCCCATTAGGGTGAATTTGTCTAAGGTTGATGGGAGAATTTTGATTAAATTGGTGGTTTCTGTAACAATGATAGGAATAGCTCCTGCTAGTGAAAAAGAAATCCCAGACCAAATTATGATGTATAAAATTATGATAGCGAGAACTTTGGGAATTTTAAATTTTTGCAAAAAAATAACGGCTGGATTTAGAGCTTCCATGAATATAAAGCAAAGAAAAAACAATAAAATTAAACTACGGAGTTGCCAGGAAACAAAAAGCAAAAGCAAAAAAATGGTCAAAAATATGATTGTTTTTTGGGATATTTCAACTTTTTGAATTGTCATGTAAACTAATTAAAAATTAAGAATTAGCAATTAAGAATTAATAAATATTATATTCTTTTATTGTACCATTTGGAGACGATAGAATCGATTTGTTTATAACTATTTGGTTTGGAAATATCAATAAAATAATTGGGGGTAAATTTTTTAAACCATGTCTTTTGTCGGCGAGCATATTGGTGTTCGTGAATGGACCAATTGTCAATGCATGATTGTAGGAACGCATCATGATGCGTTCGTACGAGACATGGTTTGAAATCATAATATGCCAATGTATTTAGACCGGGATCGGTCCATTTATATTTTATTAATAAATTTTTTATTTCGTCAATTAGACCCAAATCAAGGCGAGATTGAATGCGAGAGTCGATTTTTGAGATTATATTGTCAATGTTGTCTGTTAGAGAAATGTGAAATGTATTCAATCTCCCTAAATCCCTCTTTGACAAGAGGGACTTACGACTTAGTTTTATTTCGATACGTCTAATCAGTCGACGGGAATTGTTAACATCAGAGTTGTTCAACAGTCTAAACGTCTTAATGTCTAAAAGTCGTAAAGTCAATTGTAATAATCTAACAGGTAAACGGTTAAGGAATAAACGTAAAAAATAATTTGGTTTAATGTTAAAAGTATCTTGGGGGTTGATTATTGATTCAATATATTGACCAGTTCCACCGACAATTATTGGTAACTTGCCACGAGAAATTATATCGTCGATTGCCTTTAGGGCTAATTGCCGATATTGAGCCACCGAAAAACTTTGATTGGGGTTTATAATATCCAATAACCAAACAGGGGTTTTGTCTATTAAATAAAATCCTACGTTTTGATTGTTAATTGAAAATTGAAAATTGAAAATTGAGTTTTTATTGAGATCTTTGCCTGTCCCAATATCCATACCTTTATAAATTTGTCGTGAATCAGCAGAAATCAACTCGCCATTATATTTTTGGGCTAATTTTATCGCCACTCCAGTTTTACCTGTGGCGGTCGGACCAGAGATGATTAAAACCTTAGAATTTTTAATTTTTAATTTAAAATTTTTAATCAATTTTCAATGAATAAATTTTTAATTTCAAAAAATTAGACATTGAATCGGAACTCGACGACGTCGTCGGGGTGCATGATGTACTGTTTGCCTTCATGGCGCAATAGACCGGCAGTTTTGGCCCCTTCCCATCCATTTTTTGCCACAAAATCGGTAAAACTTATAATTTCGGCCATAATAAATCCCCTTTCAAAATCGGTATGAATAACTCCAGCTGCTTGTGGGGCAGTATCACCTTTATGAATAGTCCAGGCGCGAGTTTCTTTGACCCCAGCAGTATAATAAGATTGGAGGCCTAAAGTTTCGTAGGCTTTTTGAATGATGCGCTCTAGCCCTGATTTTTCCACACCTAACTCTTTTAAATAATTTTGTTGATCATCTATATTTAACTCTGATAATTCGAATTCGGTTTTGGCACAGACTGGTACGACAGTATGATAACCGATAACAGATAACTGAGCACTGAGAATATTTTGATATGTCGACTCATCAACATTGGCGACGATAAAATATGGTTTGGCCGTTAGCAGAGAGAATTCTTTTAATAAAATTTTTTGATCGTTGTCTAAATTTAAATTGATAGCCAACTCCCCCCGTTCAAGAGATTGTTTCAGAAATACAGCAAAGGTAAATTTTTTGGTTTTATTTTCAATAGGATTGTTTTTAAATCCCGTCAAATATTTGTCAATTGATTCGAGATCTTTGATGATTAGCTCGGCACAAATTACTTCAAAATCACCCTGGGGATCGACCGATCCTTCACGGATAATGTTGTCATCGCTGAAATTGCGCACAACATGCATAATGGCATCACAGTCGCGAATATTGGTAAGAAATTTGTTGCCCAGGCCTTCACCAGTACTAGCGCCTTTGACCAGTCCAGCAATATCAACAAACTCGACAATAGCGGGGACAATTTTTTGAGTTTTAACAATTTCCCCTAAAATTGGCAATTTGTCGTCGGGAACTTCGACCACCCCAACATTGGGGTCAATAGTACAGAAAGGATAATTGCTAGCATCAGCAACTTTTTTACCCAAAAGGGCGTTAAAAAGAGTCGATTTGCCAACATTTGGCAAACCAACAATACCGATGGATAATTTTGACACAGGATATTATAGCTTATTTCTCAAGTAGTTCGTCTACCGCTAGTTTCAAAGCTTTCGGATCGTGTTTGTCTACAGCCAGATTGACAGCTTCAACTTTTGGATTTGGATTAATGGTTTATCGAAAATCCATAACTGCAGTTTTACCATTTTTTAATAGAATTGTAATTTGGTCTGGTAATTTTTCTTTTGATATCAAATTAATATAGATATATCTGATGTGTATGTCAAGAGAGATATTTAACTACTAGCGCTGGAGTAATGTTTTAGGGAATATTTCCAAAAATATAAGGACAGTAATAAAAATAAAATTGTAAAAGCAAAGGAATATGTAATACCTCCCGGGGTGAGAATGTTGAGCACAGCCTTGGCGGGGAGGGTGAAAATGACAGTAATGGGGATAACATAACTCAAAATTATTCTAAAAAAGTTATTGTAAATGTCGGTGGGGACGATAGCGGCGCGACCAAGAGAACGATATATCATAACGAGACTATCGATTTCGGTGGTTAAAATAGAAAAAGAGGCAATCGCCAAATGAAGACTAAAAGCTAAAATTATACCGTTTGTACCTATTAATAAAAATAAAAATAAATTTCCTACACTTGGGACTAAAGAAAACTTTATTAAAAAATATATCAGAGCAATTATCTGGAGAAAAATCATAGGGACATTAAGAAAGTCAGGGCCAGATAACAGTGGCCGGAAAAAAGAGGGTAGGGGCTTGAGTAAATCTAAATCAAAGTCCCCTTTTAGTAAAACAGGACGAAAAGTATAAAGGGAACGAAATAAAAATTGAATAATAGAATCAATCAAACTAAAAGTTAAAGTAATAATTATCGCCTGTGGTGAGGTAAAGTTTTTGATAGTTGAGACCTGATTAAAAATAGAATAAATAATAAGAACGGAAAATGCATAATTAAATAATTTTCCTAAAATAAAAATGATAGAAGAACTGGGTGATAATAATTTATTTTGTAAACTATTTTTGGCCATAATTACCCAAACTTTGATAAAAGAATTAGTTACCATAACTTTGATATTTTTGCTTGCCTTTTAACCACATAAATTGGGAAAGAAAATAAAAGAATATACAAATAAGAGATCCGTTTAATAATCGCAAATAAATCATATTTTGATCAATTTGACCAAGCCAAACTTTGAGAGGGTAATAAAACATGTAGGGGTAAGGCGTGTAGTCAAGAATTTTGCCAATTACTGGGGGCAAAAAATCTAGGGGAATATATTGACCGGAAAAGATAGTAATAAAAACGACACCAAACAAAAAACGTGAAGACCAAGCGTCTTCGGACCAAAAAGCTATAAAAGAAATGACTAAACTGTAAAAGAAAAAAGAAATAATAGATAAAAATAAAAATAAAATAAAAGCAATAAAATTAAAAAGCGATGGCATAGCTAACTCAGGCTTGAATAATAATAAAATTAAAATAAATTCCCAAAACATAAAAAATAAGTTGAAAAGTTTATCAATAATGTCACGAGAAAAATAATATTTTAAAGTACTAATCGGTTTAATTAACAGGGTGGAAAAATTGCCATTTTGAATGTCGCCACCAATGTCGGCGGTACGAGTAGTAAAAACAAAAGCTTTGATAATATAACCAACAACAAAATAACTGTAAATTTGAGGAATAGAATAAACACCTAAACTAGATCGACCAGCTGAGACGGCAGACCAAAGGGAAAAGAACATAACAAAAAATATAAAAACTTGAAGGCGCCCAAAAAAGAAGTTGACACGGTAGACAAAATACTCTTGAAGAGTATTGATAGCGATACGAATATATTTAACCATCAAAAATAATTTTTAATTTTTATCTGTATACACCTGTCTAATAACATCTTCTATCGGAGTATCTTCGATATTTAGATCAGTAACGGGTAAAGTTGTAAGAATTTTTGAAGCAACAGATAAATATTTTTCTTTTGAAACTTTGATGGTATAGCTATAACCATCGCCGTCGACTATTTCTCCAAATTTTTTAATGTCAGTTTTGCTAATCTTATTTTCAAAAACAAATTTTAGAATTTTTAATTCGGCAAATTTTTTGGTTAAATTCGACAACAAGCCATCAAATTTGATTCGACCCTGATCAATTAAAATTACTCGCTTACATAACTCCTTAACATCATTCATATTATGACTAGTGAGAATTACAGTAGTTTTAAATTGCTGATTAATTTCTTTGACAAAATCACGAATTTTTTGGGCGGCAATAACATCAAGACCAATGGTGGGCTCATCGAGAAATAAAACTTTGGGATTATGCAAAAGAGCCGCTACAAACTCGCATTTCATGCGTTGACCCAAAGATAATTTTTTGGTTTGGACAGAAATTATATCGCCAATATCGAGAGTTTTGATAAAAAAATCGAGTCTTTTTTGATAATCTGTGTCAGAGATATTGTAGATGGCTTTGTTTAGTAAAAAAGTTTCTTGAGGAGGGATGTCCCACCACAGCTGATTTTTTTGACCCATGACAAAACCGATTTGATTTAAATACTCGTATTTACGGTCGGATGGTTTAAAACCTAAAACACTAATATTACCCGAAGATGGGTATAAAAGACCAGAGAGACATTTGAGAGTAGTGGTTTTGCCTGCTCCATTTGGTCCAATAAATCCGACCAGCTCGCCCTGCTTGATTTCAAAACTGACATTTTCGACAGCATGAACTGTACGTTGTGGTCGGTAAAATATTGATTTGATTGACGCCCCTAATCCTGGTTTTTTGTCAAAAATTTGAAAGGTACGAGTTAAATTTTTGACTTGAATTGTGGACATGATTTATTATACTTTTTTAATTCAGATTTTACTGTATCAAGACTATTTTCGGAATTTCCGAATTTAGTTGTTCCATCAGTAGATGTTGTGCAATTTTTGCACAAGTTACAATAATAAATTTAGCACTTCATCTATTTCATCAAGTCGAAATCTAAAATCAAATTTTTCTTCCATTAACAATTTTTGGTCATTTAATAAAATATTTTTCATTTCAAGACTATCAAAAGTTTGATTTTGAGAAATTAGGGCTTTAATGACTCGAGGGTAAATCCCTGTTTTCCAGACAGCCCAAGTGTAAAAATCTGACTGTTTTAAAGGGCAGGTTTCAAATTCTGCATAAGTTTTTTTAGCTAAAGCGAGACCATCGTCAATTTTATTTTGATAAATTAAATTAGCACAAATAAAAGCATTAATTTCAAGAGTTCTTGGGTTATTCTGTTTTTGATAAAAGTCTAGAGCTTGTTGATAAAAATTATAAGCTTGAGGATAATCCCTATTATAACCATAAACCCGACCGAGAAAACGTAAATCATCACCCAGAAGATCGGTTAAATTTTGTTTCAAAATAATGTCATGAGAATTTAGAGCTGACTCTTCCATCAATTTTAAATTAATTGATTCATTGACATGACTCATGACTAAATGTTGATAGACAAAGGCTTGTTCCCAAAAAAGTTTTGCTAATACTATAAAATCGTTTTCTGCCTCAACTTGGGGTATAAGACTATTTATTTTTGCCAAAGTTTGCGATTCTTGACCTTTGATCTCTCGCAGTTTGGCAATTTCTTGGAGTTCTTGATCGAATAATGTATCAATGTTTGGAGACAGTATAAAGGTTTTCATATTAGGTGATTTTAGCATTTATTATAATTCAAAACATGGATTGGAAAAAATATATTAAAGAAAATCAATTGGTCTTACTGAAACACCCGAACCGACAGTAATACCGACTTAAACGGTGACACCATAACCAAAAACTCCCCCATTGCTGGGGGAGTTTTGATTTCGAACATTTCCGCCTCTTCGGCGGATAAGCCGATAAGGCTTATTATTTAACCATTTTCTTGATCTTGGTGCCAGGGATGTAGCGAGGCATACGTCGAGCCATGATCTTTTTGGATTCTTTGGTACCAATAGCTTTAATAGTTTTAGCTTTAAACATTTTGGTTTTGAATGTTCCAAAACCAGAAAGCTTGACTACTTCACCAGCAGCAAGTGCTTTCATAACTTCATTTAAAAAGGTTTCAACGGAAACCTTGGCGGCTTTTTTTGAAAGTTTTGCTTTTTGAGCAACAACTTCGATGAGATCTTTTTTGGTCATTGTTTTTGAATTTAAATAAGTAATTCAACCTTTATTCTAAACGCTAAATTAAAAATATCAAGTACTATGCGCCATTTTTAACCGCATTTTTATCGACTTTACTACCTATAATAGTTGAAGAGGTCTTAAATTCACGAATAACATTAACTTTTATCTGACCAGCCCATTTGGCTTCTTCGTCTAATTTATCGGCAATATTTTGAGATAAGACTTTGGCCTCATCATCAGAAACGGTGCTAGGTTCGACAATAACCATAACTTCGCGACCGGCTTGATAGGCGGCGACTGAAATGACCCCAGGGAAAGATTTGGCGACATTTTCGATATTTTGCATGCGTTTTAAATATTCTTCATGCACTTCGTAGCGGGCGCCAGGACGGGCGCCAGAGGCAGCATCACCAAGATAAACAATGATTGACTCAACAGAAGAAAATGGTTTGTCCTCATGGTGTTCGGCAACTGCACTAATAACCGCCTCGGGCATTTTAAATTTACGTAAGAGTTCAACTCCAAGATCGATATGAGTTCCCTCTTGGTCGACAATGACTTTACCGACATCATGAAAAAGCGTACCTAGTCTAACCGTATTAATATCAGCGTGTAATTCCCCAGCAAGAGCAACGGCTATTTTGACTGCCTCAATGGTATGTTTGGCTAAATTTTGACCATAAGAATAGCGAAATTTAAATTTGCCGACATGTTGAATTAATTCAAGAGGAATGTTGTAAACACCGACTTCTTGACAAATTTTACGTCCCTCGTTTACCAAAATTTTGTCCATTTCGTTTTTGGTTTGAGCGACAATTTCTTCGATACGGACAGGTTGAATACGTCCATCTCGGATTAGTTTTTCAAGTGAAATACGAGCAATTTCCCGTCGAGTTGAATCGAAAGATGAGATTCGAATATCATTGCCATCATCCATCTCCAGTTCAACTCCAGTGGCTTTTTCAAATGCACGAATATTGCGTCCTTCACGACCAATGATTTTACCTTTGATTTTTTCGTCAGGTAGGGTAAATGTGGAAACAGTATATTCGGCGACATAATCGGTAATACCATGGGTAATACCATCCAAAATTAATTCTTTTTGAAGTTCTTCGGTACGAGTGCGGAGACTTTCTTTGGCTTCGTCGATTTTGCGGGCCAGCCAATTGGTCATTTTCTTTTCGGCCGAGGACATTAAAATTTCTTTAGCTTTGGCAACGTCAAGACCAGAAATTGTTTCGAGTTTTTCAAGTTGCTTTTTGTAAAGATCGTCGATTAATTCTTGTTTTTTGGTAATTGAAAGGTCTTTGTTGTCGATATTTTGTTCTTTTTGAATTAAATATCGTTCTTTTTCATCGAGTGACTTTAGACGAGCAAAAATTTCAGCTTCTTTGATTTTTATATCGGCCTCGATTTTTTTGGCATTATCAATTTGAACTACAACTTCTTTGATTACTTCTTTAACTTTCCCGGCCGAGCTGGGTTTCGCTGCGCTCAATTTTTTGGGTGTGAAAACAACCCGATTGGTGGTTGGGGTGTCGGTGACTAATTTATTGTCGCCACCAAAAAGAACCTTAAACTTTGACAGAAACGAATTGAACATAAAAAACCTCCGGATTTTACCGCGATTTTTATCTATTGATGACGCAAAAGTTCCCGACTGTAATATGCAAGTTAGATTGAGTTGTCATTAAAAGATAACGGTAATTTAAAATTAAATAATCAATTGATAGTTTACCCGACAATAAGTGTTTCGTCAATTGCAGATTTTATGTCATTATAGGTAAAACCTTTTTGCATCATAGATTGAATTATTTTGTTTTTGGTCTTAAAATCCAAGGGGTTTGGTTGTTTACTAATTTTTTTGAGTAACATATTTTTTATATTGTCTTGATCATTATTATTTAATATTGATTTATCTAAATTGTAATGAGAAAAGAGTTGTTCTAAATAACGTTTTGATTTTTGGTGATGTTTCTTTAGTAAAAATTTGGCGTAGCTATTATTGTCTAACCAGCCTTTTTGCTCAAGATAATTTAGAGTGTCATCAATTAAATTTTGATAATTACCTATTATTAAATTATATTTTTTTATATAGTATCTGGCTTGGTTTTTTAATTTTGGTAACAAAATTGACCTAATTTTTGGTGATATTGCTATTTGTCGTAGCGCATAGCTAGTTAACAAAAACTTTAGTGATAATTGACACAACAAATCATAGTCGATTTCTGACCCAACTTTTATTTTATGGATGACAATATCATCTATTTTGAATGGTATAAAACTGCCGTCATCAAAAGTGAGCCAAACTTTGTCACGACTGTGACTCTTCTTGATTTGAAGTAGCTGCATTGTCTTTATTTAAATCGATTTTACACCAAATATCTTGACGTAATTTTTCGGTAATTTCTGGATTTGACTTTAAATATTTTTTAGCACCTTCACGACCTTGCAGATTGACTTCGCTGATTTTGAAAAAGGCGCCAGCCTTGGTAATAAACTCGTATTTGACGCCCATATCGACGAGTGAGCCAAAAATAGATATCCCCTCAGTGTTTAAAATATCAAATTCGGCTTCTTTAAATGGTGGAGCAATTTTGTTTTTAACTATACGAGCCCGATGTTGGGAACCGATAGCTTCACCGCTGGCAGTTTTAATATTGGCAATTTTCCTAACATCAATTCGAACAGAGGAATAAAATTTGAGAGCCATACCTCCGGTAGTAGTTTCAGGATTACCAAACATTATGCCTATCTTTTGGCGCATTTGATTAGTAAAAATAACGACAGTTTTGGATTTAGAAATGGCACCAGTTAGTTTTCGAAGGGCTTGAGACATGAGTCGGGCTTGCAAGCCCATCATGGAGTCACCCATTTCACCTTCGATTTCAGCACGGGGAACGAGGGCAGCGACAGAATCAATCACAATAACATCGACAGCGTTACTACGAACAAGAGTGTCAACGATTTCTAATGCCTGTTCACCGTTGTCAGGCTGGGAAATTAAAAGATTATCGAGATCGACACCCATAGTCTGGGCACGAACTGGCTCGAGGGCATGTTCGGCATCAATAAAGGCGGCAGTACCACCAAGTTTTTGGGCTTGAGCAATTAAACTTAAACAAATACTGGTTTTCCCCGAAGCTTCAGGACCGTAAATTTCAGTAATACGTCCACGAGGTAATCCGCCCACACCTAGGGCAATATCTAATGTTAAACAGCCGGTAGGAATGACTTCGATAGTCATATCGGCAGTACGATCACCCATTTTCATAATGGCACCAGCTCCATAGGCTTTGGTAATTTGCTCCATGGCGAGTTTGACTGCTTCGAGGCGGTTATTTTTGGTCGTAGCGCCAACGACAACTTTTTTTGCTTTTTTCATTAATAAAGTAATACCAAGGCAGACTATATCATGTCAATGTGTCAAATGCGAAGAAAGACCGAATTTAAAATAACTCTGGCATAAATAGTCCAGAAATAATATAATAGTCAATCAATTCGGGGATTGGCGCAATTGGCTAGCGCGCACGGATGGGGTCCGTGAGGCTGATGGTTCGAATCCATTATCCCCGACCAATCAAGACATTTCAAATTTTCAGGGGAAAGAGTTTGCTCGCTCGCCCCGCCTTCGGCGGGTCTCGCTTTGCAAAAAGCCCTGTATTTCGGAATTAAATCAAAGGGTCGGACAAATTCAAATTCAGTTTTTCGGGAAAGCAAACGGCGGTTCGTTCCAATTTTTTCCGTCAATGATTTTATT
>Ga0210016_1001164_pt1 | contig 24254 bp, 20 predicted proteins | sample CryGeyCG2014_300_FD_185454 | JGI IMG/M metagenome (GOLD analysis project Ga0210016, IMG submission 185454) | Groundwater microbial communities from aquifer - Crystal Geyser CG02_land_8/20/14_3.00 (SPAdes) (version 2) | ecosystem: Environmental > Aquatic > Deep subsurface > Groundwater | place...
ATTGCAGAAAGGGTGAAAGGGAAGAAATTAATCCTGACAACGACCAATGGGACAAAGGCGTTTCATGTGGTTTCTTCTGGAAGAGAAATCTTGGTAGGAAGTTTTTTTAATATAGGAATCACAGCACAGAGGTGTCTTGAATTGAATAGAGACCTCCTCATTTTCCCTTCAGGAGATGAAGGAAAATTTTCTCTGGAAGATACAATCTGCGGAGGCATGTTGATCGAGCGGATCATGAAAAAAGGCGGAAAACGAATTGATTTGTCCGATGCCTCCCGATGTGCGCAGATCCTTTATAAAAAATTTGAAGATAATTTAACAGAAGCTTTCCACCTCTCGCACCATGGGAAAGAATTGATCAACCGTGGTTTTATAGAGGACCTCGCCTATTGCGCCCAGATCGACATGACGGATATCGTTCCTATTTTCCGAGAGGGTGTGATCAGGATTTCTTTGTAAGCAGAATGCAGAATGATAAATAGTCTTCTTATAGTGGCTATATTGATTTATAAAATCCCTCCTAACCTCCCTTTGCCAAAGGGAGGGATAATTCCCCTCTTTGGCAAAGAGGGGTGAGGGGAGATTTTCACAATTATGCCTGTTCAATTATGAGCTCTCTATTAAAATTGAATCGGAGAAGAAATATGAGACATCCGAAGAGAAAGATAAAGGATAAAGAGACAATGACCGCCATATTGGAGCGGTCTCCGATTGGAAGGATGGCGACCGTTAACCGGAAGGGAATTCCGGTCATCAAGCCTGTCAATTTTCTCTATTTGGATGGGAAAATTTATCTTCACTCTTCAACGAAAGGAGAAAAAATAAGAGATATCCAGCGTGGAAGTCCTGTCTGTTTTGAGGTAGATGAGCCCATCGCCTATGTGATCGCCAGCAAGTCCGCCTGCCAAGCCAGCTATTATTATCGAAGTATCATCATTAAAGGAGAGGCTACCTTCGTGAAAGATCGGGATAAAAAGATAAAGATTCTCGAGAGAATGATGAAGAAATATCAGCCAGAGGGAGATTATGGGGAGATTCCTTTAGAGATCCTCAAAAAAACAGCAGTGATCGAGATCTTGATTAAAGAAATCGCGGGTAAAGAGAATTTGGGATAAATGAAATCCTCAGTCTCCATTGTCAAGTGCCAAAATTATGATGAAGACAAGGTCTTGAGTGGACTTCGGCGGTCCATTGACCTGATTGGAGGGATTCAAACTTTTGTAAAGAAGGGCCGTCACGTTCTTCTCAAACCCAATCTCCTTTATGGAAAGAGTCCGGAAAAGGCTGTTACCACTCATCCTGCCATAGTTAAAGGGGTGATCAAGATCGTTCGGGAAGCAGGGGGGGTCCCTTTCATCGGAGATAGTCCATCAATTGGAAGTTTGATGAAGACTGCTGAGAAAGCTGGCATCAAGGCAGTCGCAGATGAGATGAAATGCCCTCTCGTGGAATTTAACAGGCCCGTTCTTCCTCCGAAAGGGGGAGGGAGAATATTTAAACAGTTAGAAATTGACCAGGTGGTTTTAGAAGCGGATGTCATCATCAACCTTCCTAAATTCAAAACCCATAGCCTGACACTTCTCACCCTGGGGGTAAAGAACCTCTTCGGATGTATCCCTGGTCCGAGGAAGGCTCTATGGCATCTCAAGGCAGGTGAAGATCGAAAGACTTTTGCACAAATACTTTTGGATATCTATCAGGTCATCCAGCCTTCTCTCACCCTATTGGATGGAATCGTGGGAATGGAAGGGAATGGACCGAATAGCGGTCAGCCGATTCCGCTGGGATTGATTTTGGCAAGCGGGGATCCATTGAGTTTGGACCAGATCGCATGTGACCTTTTAGGAATTTCAAGAAAATCTTTGCTGACGAATCGAGTGGCGTTTGAACAGGGAATGGGAAAAGATAAGATTGATGTGGTTGGGGAGAGGATAGAGGATGTTAAAATTTCCAACTTTCAATTTCCAACTCTCTCTCGGCCGGATTGGAATCTACCAGGAGTACTGAGGAAGGCAATAAAGAACGCCCTGACCTCCAAACCAGTGATTGATGAGGAGGTTTGCAAAGCTTGTGATCGATGTGCGGAGATCTGTCCACCGAAGGCCTTGGCTCGAAGGGGAAAGAATTTATTTTTTGATTACAGACAATGCATCTGTTGCTTCTGTTGTCTGGAAGTTTGCCCAGAAGGAGCCATCTCGATCAAACCAGGATGGGCCTTAAAGATAGTAGGCAGAAGGCAGTAAGCAGAAAGCAGGGTATAAAAAATCAATGATCAATGGGTTTTGATTATTTAGACGCTATGCGCTATGCTCCATGCCCTATGCGAATTAAGGTAGAATGATGCGCAACATAAAACTTTTGATTGAATACGACGGAACGAATTATCAGGGATGGCAGGTTCAACCCAAGGGTTCGACCATTCAGGGGATGCTTGAAGAAAAATTAGGACTTCTCACAGGAGAGTCCATCCAATTGTTCGGTTCTGGAAGAACGGATTCAGGGGTCCATGCATTAGCCCAGGTTGCTCACTTCAAAACCCAGAGTCAAATGGATATCCATACGATGCAGAGGGCGCTCAATAGTCTCCTCCCTCCTGATATCGTGATTCAAAAGATAGAAGAGGTTGAGGAAAGTTTTCATGCGAGAAGGTATTCAAAAAGCAAAGTCTATGAATATCGAATTCTCAATCGAAATCTCCGGTCAGCCTTTCATCGAGGGTATGTATGGCATATTCCCCAGAAGTTAAATTTGACGGAAATGAAGAAGGCGAGCAAGCATTTGATTGGGGAACATGACTTCTCTTCATTTCGATCAGTGGGGACGCCTACTCGGACGGCTGTCCGGAGGGTGATCCGGGCGGAGTGGAAGAGGGGGCGAGAGGGTTTCATCCGTTTCGAGATCGAAGCCAATGGTTTTTTAAAACAGATGGTGAGGGCAATCATCGGGACATTAGTGGAGGTTGGAAAAGGCAGGATCAATGCTGTGGAGTTTCAAAAGATTTTAAATTCAAAGGATAGAAAAAAAGCAGGTCCCACCGCCCCCGCACAAGGCTTATTTCTGAAAGAAGTGAAATACTGAAAGACGCAAGTCGTGAGGCGCAAGACGCAAGGGGAAAAATCTTGTTGCAAGAAGTGAGAGAAAGATGTTTAGCCACTTCCGCCTTACACCTTACGCTTAACGATTAGATTTTAATCAATTCATATTCTCTTGTTCCCATTCCGATCTCTTCGGCATAGGCGAGCTGGATATTCCAATCCACCTCCGGATAGATCGCACGAAATTTATCCTCTCCGGATTCCCAGTTTTTTGGAAGTTTAGAGGACCGGTTTCCCGTTTCTCCATTGACCAAATCAACGGAGGCCTGATCAATGGCGACCGGATCTTCAGAGGAAAGGATGCCAATATCATTGACAATGGGTGTATCGGAATACCCATAACAGTCACAGGCAGGGGAGATCTGTGTAAGAAAGTTGAGGTAAAGAGTCTTCCCCTTTTTCTTCTGAACAGCTCCATAGGCATGTTCCACCATTTTCTTTTGGAAGATGGGGATGCTCTCGTTCCATTGGATTTGAATGGCTCCGGAAGGACAGGTGAGGATGCATTCTCCACACCCAACGCATTTTTTGGGATCAATAAAGGCGATGGTTTGCTTTGTTTCGACACCCGATTGCGGCGCCCGCATCGAAATCGCTTCTTGCGCACACCAGCTAAGGCACCGTTCACAGCCCTTGCAGTTCTTTCCTTTGACCTTGGGTGAGATATTTGAATGTTGACTCAACTTTCCTTCACGGCTGGAACACCCCATTCCCAGATTCTTTAATACTCCTCCAAATCCACACAGTTCATGGCCCTTGAAATGGGTGACAGTGATCAGGGCATCTGCCATATAGATTGCATTGGCGATGGAAACTGTTTTGAAAATAGGTTTGTCAATCCGAACCTTCATCGTACTATTGCCTCTCAAGCCATCTGCGATCAGAATAGGAGCATTGACAACAGATTCTGTGAACCCATTTTCAGAAGCGGTGGTCAGATGGGAGACCGCTTCACTTCGGGTTCCAATATAGAGAGTGTTGGTATCGGTTAAGAAAGGCTTACCTTTATATTGTTTAACTCGATCCACCACCCTTCTTAAAAAGATGGGTCGAACGTAGGCTGTATTCCCTTTCTCCCCAAAATGGAGCTTAATCGCCACCAGATCCTTCTCTCTGATCTTTCCTTTCAAATCAACCCGATCCAAAAGGATATCCAATTTATCAAGGAGAGTTTTCCCGGATTCAACCTTCAGGTCCGAAAAAAAGACAGGACTCTTCATATGCGAACCTCCTTGCCAAACATTCTAAGGGAATGCCCCTTATGTGTCAATGATCGATGGGGAGGTAAGAGTTGATCCATTCGGCCATGGCAAGCCCTGGCATTTATGAAGCGGTCGACAAAAAGAAGTCGAAAGGGTTGACTTTTCATTGGGAAAAAAGTAATTTATTACATTGTTCTTTTTGATCGGATGAATAATGGAAAGGAGAAAAGATGAAACGGGTTGAACCGACCAACATTCGTAACATAGGAACCTTTGGCCATGGCGGAGAAGGGAAGACCTCTCTGGTCGAGGCAATTCTCTTCGATACGGGCGAAAATACCCGCCTTGGCCGCGTTGATGATGGTTCCTCTTTAATGGATTTTGAACCAGAGGAAATTAATCGAAAAATTAGCATCAGCGCTTCCCTTTCTCATTTCGAATGGAATAAATATCAGTTTCATATCATTGACACACCCGGATATGCCAATTTCATCGCTGAGGCAAAAGCCTCCATGAGAGTTGTGGATGGGGCTATCATCGTGGTCAGCGGAAATTCGGGCGTCAAGGTTCAAACCGAGACAGTGTGGGGATATGCCAATGAGTTTCAAGCCCCACGGATCCTTTATGTCAGCAAAATGGATACGGAGCGGGCCAATTTTCTCAATGTGGTTGAGGAGGTAAAAAAGGCTTTCTCTTCTCAACCGGCTGTTCCTGTCCAACTTCCTATCGGAGGAGAGGGGAATTTTAAAGGAGTGGTGGATTTGATTCAGAGGAAAGCCTATTTCTATCGAGAAGATGGAAGCGGCCAATTTGAACTTAAAGACGTTCCCCAGGACATGAAAGAAGAGGTGGAACGACTCCGTGAGAAGCTGGTCGAGACCGTAGTGGAAATGGACGATCAGTTAATGGAAAAATATTTAGAATCCGGGGAGGTTTCCACCGAGGAGATCGTTCGGTGTCTTCGAAAAGGAACGATGGAAAGGAGATTGGTGCCTGCCGTTTGCGGTTCCTCCCTCCGGAATATAGGGATCCAACCTCTTCTGGATGTGGCGGTTTCCTGCTTTCCTTCACCTCTGGAAAAGGGCCCGGTTCAGGGAAAGAATGCCAAGACAGGAGAGCCCGAAACCCGGGAACCCAAAGAAGATGCGCCATACTCTGCTTTTGTGTTTAAGACGATCGCCGATCCCTTTGCAGGAAAGCTAAATCTCTTCAGGGTATATTCTGGATCCGTGAATGCAGATTCTACTCTCTACAACTCCAAAAAGGATGTAAAGGAAAGAATCGCCCAGATTTTCTTATTAGAAGGGAAAAAGCAGAAACCGATAGGCTTCGCCGGCATAGGGGATATCGTGGCGGTTGCCAAATTAAAGGAGACCACTACTGGCGACACATTCTCTGATGAGAAAAAGCCCATTGTATTTGCAGAAACGAAGCTTCCTCTTCCCATGATTTCCTATGCGCTCACCCCAAAGAGCAAAGGGGATGAGGAAAAGATCGCCGCCTCTCTGGCGCGCATCCACGAGGAAGATCCGACGATGATGTTAGGCCGTGACGAACAAACCGGTGAGATACTTCTCTCCGGTGTGGGGCAGACCCATGTGGAGGTCATCGTTGAAAAATTAAAAAGGAAATTCGGAGTGGAGGTGAACCTCAGTGTTCCGAAAGTTCCCTATAAAGAGACAATCCGTGGATCGAAGACAGGTGTGGTCTATCGTCATAAGAAACAGACCGGGGGTCGGGGGCAATTTGCTGAAGTTCATTTCGATATTTCTGCTCTTCCACGGGGAACGGGTTTCGAATTTGAGAATGCCCTCACTGGGATGAACGTCCCAAGGAATTTTGTTCCAGCCGTGGAGAAGGGAATCGCCGAGGCGATGCAAAGTGGCGTTCTGGCTGGTTATCCTGTGGTGGATGTGAAGGTCCGTTTTTACGATGGGAAATCTCACGAGGTCGATTCTTCGGAAATGGCCTTCAAGATCGCTGCCATCATGGCCTTTAAGAAAGGGGTTCAGGAAGCCAATCCAGTGCTTCTTGAACCGATTATGAAAGTGGTGGTCACGGCGCCGGATGAGAACATCGGTGATGTGATCGGCGACCTCAACAGCCGCCGGGGAAGGGTTTTGAGAGTCGATGCCAAAGGAAATTGCCAAATGATCGAAGCCAATGTCCCCATGTCAGAAATGCTGAAGTACGCTCCGGATCTCAATTCCAAAACAGGTGGCCGGGGAACCTTCACCATGGAATTTTCCCATTATGAGGAAGTTCCTGCCCAAATGACTGAGAAGGTGGTGGCTCAGGCCAAAAAAGATAAAGAAAAAGAAGGTTAAAAAGGATCATTGAAAATTGCAAAGTACAAAATTAGCAATTCAAAATTAAAAAATTTCATATATTTTGCATTTTACAATTTGCAATTTATATTTTGCACTGATTTTTTATGAAGGCTGTGATCCAAAGGGTTAAATCTGCCCAGGTTTGTGTGAGTGGCCGAGTGACGGGAAAGATTGGTAAGGGCCTTCTGGTGCTCGTCGGTGTGGGAAAAGGGGATGGAGAGAGTGACCTCTCTTTTTTAACTTCCAAGATACCTGAACTTAGAATCTTCGAAGATGCCTCCGGGAAATTTAATCTTTCATTAAAAGAAATAGGTGGGGAGATGCTGATCGTTTCACAGTTCACGCTCTATGGCGATTGTCGGAAAGGTCGAAGGCCTTCTTTCACCGAAGCCGAAGAGTCCACCCTCGCTAAGCATCTTTACGAACAATTCATATCAAAATTGAGAGGACAAGGCATTCCTGTTCAGACAGGGGAATTTCAGGCCAAAATGGAGGTTCATCTTATTAACGATGGACCCGTGACGCTTTTATTGGATAGCAGATAATATTAGAGTTCAAATGTCAGATAAGACTTTAACATTTGCTGTTTGGAATTAGGTTACCAAGGAAATAAACCTCAAACTCCCCTCCCCTGGCGGGAGGGGATTCACCCTGTTAGATAGAACGTTTTCTGGATAACAGGGCTGGATAGAGGACCTTATCTAACAGGGTAAAGGGGAGGGGGAATTTAGCTTTCTTATCCACCCCCACCCTGCCCCTCCCCCGTCAGAGGGGGAGGGGATATCCTGAGAAACAGGAAGAAGAATTTTGAGAAGACTTTTTTATCTCCTTTTTTTAATTAGCTTTCTCCTCATGAGTTCTGTGGCGGTCGCTCAGATCTCGAAAGGGGGGAAGGAGGCAGCGATGAAAGAGATCAGGGAGCCGGCTGTGGCAGGGGCATTTTATCCCGATAGACCGGAAGTTCTTTCCCGGGATGTGAAGCGTTATCTCGAAAATGCGAAGAAAGTTAAGTTGGAAGGTGAGATCTTTGCTCTGGTCTCACCCCATGCTGGATATATGTATTCCGGCCAAGTAGCAGCCTATGCCTATAAATTGGTTGAAGGGAAAACTTTCGATTCCGTGGTGGTCGTCGCACCCAGCCATCGGGCTCTTTTTAAAGGAGTATCCCTTTATGATCGGGGAGGATACCGAACCCCCTTGGGTGTGGTTTCTATTGATGGTGAACTTTCCAAAAAGATGATGGAGAGACGAAAAGAGATTCAATTTCTTCCCGAAGCTCATTACCAGGAGCATTCTTTAGAAGTTCAGATTCCCTTCCTTCAGGTGGTTTTAAAATCATTCAAACTGATCCCCATTGTGATGGAACCCTACTGGAGCTGGGAGACCTGCCAATCCCTCGCATCAGCTATTGCCGAGACGGTTAGGGGGAAAAATGTCTTATTGATTGCCAGTTCAGACCTCTCCCATTTTCATTCTTATGATGAGGCAGTTAAGCTCGACAAGATCGTTCTGAACCATATCGATCGATTCGATCCAGAAGGATTGAACCGAGATCTAAAGAATGGGCGTTGTGAAGCCTGTGGCGGAGGGCCAATCATTTCTATCATGCTGGCGGCTAAGATTCTTGGGGCCAATCAGGGCAAGATGCTCAAATACCTCAATTCTGGAGATGTGACAGGAGATCGGAGCCGTGTCGTAGGGTATGCGGCGGGCGTTTTTTATAAGACAGTCGGGGGGGAAAAAAAGATGAAAGAAGAGAAGAAAGTAGGTGTCGATTTGGGATTAAATGAGGAGGAGAAGAAAACCCTCCATCATATTGCAAAAACAGTGATTGAAAATAAAGCGAGAGGGAAGGGCGTTCCAGAGTTCAAGATTGAATCTCCTATTCTGAAGGAGAATCGGGGGGCCTTTGTGACCATTCATAAGAAGGGGCAATTAAGAGGATGCATTGGGTACATTGAAGGGCAGGGGCCCCTTCATAAGACCATTGAGAAAATGGCCGAGGCGGCGGCATTCAAAGATCCCCGTTTTACTCCTGTTAAAGAAAAAGAACTTTCAGAACTCGATATTGAAATATCCGTTCTGACTCCCCTTAAGCGGATCACCGATATCAATGAGATTCAAGTCGGGAAACACGGAATCTATATGGTGAAAGGAATGTGGGCAGGTCTTCTTCTGCCCCAGGTCGCTACAGAATATGGATGGGATCGTCAGACCTTTTTGGAGCACACCTGTCAAAAGGCAGGGCTTCCTTCCAATGCCTGGAAGGAGAAAGAGACAGAGATCTATATCTTCTCTGCCGATATCTTTTGAATGAGATTTCTGAAAAGTCCAGAAATCTCTGATTACACCCCCGCCTACCGGCAGGCAGGGATTATGAAACGATTTTGTTGACAGGAAGGGAAGGTTTTTTAACCCGTCAGCTAACTTCGCAGGCGACTAAGGGAAGCGAATAGTGGGGAGGGATTCCACTCCTCCTTTTTTTGTGTTCTTTTTCAGGAGAGCAAAATGACACCACCGCAGTGGATTGCTTTAGGAATTTTCTTTCTCTCTTACGGACTGATCATTTCGGAGAAGGTGAGCAGGACGATTGCTTCGATCTTCGGAGCTGTTCTTGCCTTTCTTTTCATTTTAACGCCTCAGGATCTCCTCCACTATGAAAACTGGGAGACGATCCTCTTTGTCTTCGGTATGATGACAGTCATTGAGACAATGAACGAGTCGGGTTTCTTCCGATGGTTAGGCCTTCACAGCGCCAAGTGGGTCAAACTCGATCCTCTCAAACTCTTCATTCTTTTCCCTTTCATCGCTGGATTTCTTTCCGCCTTTGTAGATAGCATTACCGTGATGCTCTTCATGGCCACCCTGACGATTGAAGTGGGACATATCATCGGCATCAACCCTCTTCCCCTCATTTTTGCTGAGATCTGTGCCGCCAACATCGGGGGTTCCTCCACCATGGTGGGAGATCCTCCTAATGTTATTCTGGGGACTTACTTCCAACTCTCTTTTATGGACTTTGTAAAGAATACGGGTTTGATTGCCTGGATAGGTTTTGGAGTCAATGTAATTTTTTTCCTCTGGTTTTACAAGCGCGAGATATTTTCAGCGCGCAGCAGGCTCCGTCAAGATCCGCAGTGGCTTGAGGAGCAGGTCAAAGCCTTAAACCCGAAAGAAGCGATTAAGGATAAGAGGCTCTTCATTGTGGGGCTGATCGCTTTTTTTTATGTCGTGGTTGTTCTGGTCACTCATCATATCACCCACCTTTCTGTGGCTACCTGCGCATTGACCGGAGCATTAATCGCCATGCTTCTTGGTGGTCACAAAATGAGTAGGGTGTTGCTGAATATCGATTATCCTACGATCATTTTTTTTGCAGGGCTTTTTATCATTGTAGGTGCCATGGAGCATGTAGGGCTTCTTAAAATGGCAGCCGCCGTGGTTAAGGAAGCCTCCGGCGGGAGTTTCTTCATCGCCCTATCCATTATCCTGTGGGTGAGCGCCTTTGGATCTTCCATTGTTGACAATGTTCCCTTTGCCGCCACCATGGCGCCTATCCTCAAGCATATGGGTGAGAACTTTGGGTTTCCACTCCTTCCATTGGTTTGGTCCACTGCCTTGGGGACCGATATCGGAGGAAATGGAACTCCCATCGGTGCCTCAGCCAATGTCGTGGCCGTGGCGACTTATGAACGGATGACGGATAAAAAGATCGGTTGGGGATATTATTGTAAGGCATGCTATCCTGCCATGATGGTGGTGGTGGGTGTCTGCAACCTCCTCCTCTATTTTTTCTATATATGAGGTTAGCAATTCTCGGTGAAAATACAGCGAGATTCTTCAGTCGCTAGGGCTTCCTTCGACTACGCTCAGGACAGGCTCTTCAGAATGACATTACGAAAGTCCCCAGTTGTCATTCTGACCCCGTATTTAATACGGGGGAAGAATCTCAATAGTTTGTGAACTCACCGAGAATTGCTGATATGAGGTTGCTTTGATTGACAGGGAAGATATTTTTGAGTAGAGTCTATCTTGGCATGAGAAATGGTCTTTGAGGTATCGAGGCCGATGAAGGTCCATATCAGAATTAAGAACTTCTTTTCAAGGCGCCTTTCCCCTTCAAGAATCTTTATCCTCAGCTTCGCAGCGGTGATCCTGACAGGAGGAATTCTTCTCTGGTTTCCTTTTTCGGCATCCCAAGGACATCTCCGTTTCATCGATGCACTCTTTTCTTCCACTTCAGCCGTCTGTGTGACGGGTTTGGTGGTCATCGATATCGGAAAAGATTTAAGCACGTTGGGCCAGGTGATCACCATTTTTCTCTTCCAGATTGGGGGATTAGGAATCATCACCTTTTCGACAGTCTTTTTTATCCTGATGAGGAGGGGCATCTCTTCCAAGGGAAGGGAGATTATTCAGTCGACGTTCCTCAATACTCCCCGAAAGGATTTCTTCAACATATTGAAATCGATCCTCATCTACACCTTCGTTTTCGAAGCCATTGGAACCCTTCTACTCTTTATTCGATTTTCAAAGGAATTTCCATTAGGAAAGTCTTTTTACCAAGCCATATACCATGCTATTTCAGCATTCAATAATTGTGGATATTCACTCTTTTCAGATAATTTATTGAGTTATCAAGGAGATTTCATGATTAATTTGACTATCATGGGGCTGCTGGTCATGGGAGGAGTCGGATTCATTGTTCAATATGAAGTCTTTTCCAGGTTGAAAGGGGTTCAGAAGAAACTGTCTATCCACACTCGAATCGTTATCATTACCACAATCGCGCTTATCCTTTCAGGCGCGTTTTTATTCTATCTCTTTGAAAGAAATCATATCATTAAAGATGTTCCAATGATGAATCAAATCTTGGCCTCTTTTTTCCAATCCGTGACCCCGCGCACCTGTGGATTCAACACCGTTGATATCGGGGCATTGACCAATGAAACCCTTCTCCTCATGCTCATCCTCATGTTTATTGGAGCTTCTCCTGGTTCAACAGGAGGAGGTGTGAAGACATCGAGCGTCGCCCTCCTCGTTATGTTAATGTGGAGCCGGTTGAAGGGAAGTTTAGATGTGAATATTTTCAATCGGACCATCCCCAGAGAGGTCGTGAGCCGTTCTATTTCCATCATCTTTGCTTCCGCCTTTTCAATCGCTATTATAACATCAGTTCTTCTGATCGCAGGGGGAGGAAAACTTCCTCCTATGGAAAGCCGCCATTTTTTTGTGGAGTACCTTTTCGAGACGGTTTCCGCCTTTGGAACCGTTGGGTTATCCATGGGGATCACCCCCAAATTGAACGACTTTCAAAAGTATGCCCTCATCTTGATGATGTTTGCCGGAAGGGTGGGGCCTCTCACACTTGCCTTTTCACTTTCACGGAGCGCTGAAGGAAAAGGCTTGACTTATGCAGAGGAAGGGGTGATGGTGGGGTAAGGAAAGTGGAGGGTGGAAGATGGAATGTGGTGTAACTCAGCCCTTTAGGGCTGAGTCGTCAGGGCTGAAAGCCCTGAGTTACAGGGTGGAGAATGGGTTTACGCTTTGCTCTTTGCGCTCTGCGCTATGCCAATTTGGGGAGGCAATGGAATGAAACGAGTCGTGGTGATTGGATTGGGGATTTTCGGTTTTAATATTGCAAAAGACCTTTATGAGAGTGGGTTTGAAGTCATTGCCATTGACAAGAATAAAGATAACATTCAGAAGATCAAGGATTTTTCCACAAAGGCGATCCTTGCCGATGGCGCAGACAAAGAGGTGATCGAATCCATTGGGATCCAGCCCGATGATGTGGCGATCATCTCATTTGGGGAGGATCTGGCTGCCAGTACACTTATTACACTCCATCTCAAAGAGATGAAGGTGAAGACTATTATTGTCAAGGCTCCCAATGAGGATCACAAGCATGTCCTCGAAAAAGTAGGAGCCACAGAAGTGGTTATTCCGGAAAGGGCGATGGCAGATAAAGTTGCAAAAAGCCTGGTTTCCCCAAACGTCCTTGATTATATCCCTCTTTCTGAGGATTATACGATCTGTGAGATGGCGCCTCCCTCCAGTTTTATGGGAAAGACGATCGGAGAGATCCACCTTAGGAGCAAATACCATATTGAGGTGATTGCCATAAGGGAGATGTTGCCGGAACGGCTGACGATGGTGCCCCGAGCCGACTTTGTGATAAAGGACAGTGATATCTTAGTGGTGATAGGGAGAGGGGAGGATATACAAAAGATAAAATAAGATGCGGAGATTGGGGAAGAGGGAGATACGGAGACAAAGAAGATTCACCCCATCTCCCCATCACCGTTTCTCCCCATCATTTTCTGTTTGCGTGTCTTCCCAGAGATGACCAGGGTGATTTCGCCCTTTAACTTACGCTCACCCATCTGAGTTTGAATCTCACTTACTTTTCCCCTGAGGACCTCCTCATAAATCTTCGTCAACTCTCGGGTGAGAACCATTTCTCGATCCCCAAGGATATCGAAGATGTCATTCAATGTTTCTGAGAGGCGGTGTGGAGATTCATAAAAGATAAGGGTTTCCCTGACCTCCTCCAATTGTCTGAGCAAATCCCTTTTCTTTTTAGATTTGTGGGGAAAGAAGCCTTTAAAAAGAAAGGCATCGGTTGGAAGACCGGAGACGCTGAGGGCGGCAATCACGGCAGAGGGGCCGGGGATGGGAACGATGGGAATCTGGTTTTCAATGGCTGTCTGGATAAGTCGGAACCCGGGGTCAGAAATGCCGGGTGTCCCAGCATCCGAGACAAGGGCAATGCGGTTGCCCTGCCTCAGTTTTGAAAGTATAAATTCCTTTTTTTTCAATTCATTTCCTTCAAAATAACTGGTGAGCGGAGTTTGGATTCCAAAGTGCCTGAGGAGGAGACTGGTATGTCGAGTGTCCTCTGCAGCGATTAAGTCCACTTCTTTTAAAATACGGAGAGCCCTCAAGGTAATGTCCTCTCGATTCCCAATAGGAGTGGAAACGATATAGAGTGTGCTTTTTGATAGGTTGGAAGAAAGAGACGTCATCATTCTATGAAATCATTATCAGGAGATAAGGGCTCCGTCTAAGGGCAATGGTAACGATGCCGTTCGGCTGAGCTCACGACGAAGCCCGTTTCGTCATTCGGTCAAGTTAATCGTTTTAAATTCTTACCCTTACCCTTTGACGCTAAACGATACGGGCCTCCTAGCCCTAACCCTAACCGTTACCTATTGACAATTTTTATGGTTCGTAAGTGGCCTAACGACCATGGACAATTAGTTAGATATCATCTATTAATGAATTGATCAAGGGGAAAGAGAGCTCTAGGGAACCTCTATACGTTCTCTTGATTATAGAGATTTCCGGACTTTTTCAGAAATCTCAAAAAAATCATTGACAAATCGTCTCAAAATTCATAAAGATATAGTCATCTCAAAAAGTTACAATAAAGGGACTTATGCCCGAAGAGGTTATAACAGATAAAAAGGCTCTCGATCTCAGTGCAGAGATGCCATTGATCGAAGGAGTGGAGACGGATGAAGAGCTCATCCTCGGCAGAGATTTAACCAGCGCCTTTATCAAGGCGATCAAGGCCTTTCGATTTTATCCACCCGATAACCCCACCCTCAAAGGATTCCGGGACCAACTTCTTAAAAAATTCCAATTTTTCTTGAATAAATATCAGTCTTTCGTGATTCAGGTTGGAGAATATAATCTCTCCTTTAAAGGGAAGATCATCTATGAGAATAAGGATGTGAAGTCGAGTCTTGCTTTTTCCCTTTATAAAGATGGGTTAAGGGAAATCCGTTTCGTGAAGGGTTTGGAAGAATGGGAGGTTCAGGGGGTCATTGATGTCCTCAAGCATAGTGAAAATATCAACCAATTAGAGGATGATATTGTCACCTTGATGTGGGAAAAAGATTTCGTGCACGTCAGTTATTTGGCGACGGATGAATTCTTGGAGGAAACACCGGTCATTATCCCAGATAATATTGACCAATTCAGGAAAAATTTGGTTTTCAAACCCCTTGCCCACCATGTTGAGGTGGAACTCGCAGAGGAAGGTTCAGAGGAAAGAGTCGATCTGGATGAAATCTTATCCAAAGCAATCGACGAGCCCCCCCCCTTTGTTTCAGACCGAAGTGTCTATTTCCTCACCCCGGACGAAGTGGAAGGATTGAGAAAGGATGTTGAGTCCGAGGCGGACCCGGCCTTTGTATTCAATGTCACGGATATCCTCTTTGAAATTTTGGCTTTGGAAAAAGAACAGGAGCCCTATCAAGACGCGGTCAATATCCTGATTAAAGTATTGGACGCCTTTTTGACTCTCGGCGAATTTACCAAAGCGACCGATCTTTTAAAACGAGTTTATATCATCCTCAAAACTTATGACTTGCAGGATTGGCAAAGTGAGAGCATCCGAAAGATCATCGTGGGAGCGGGTGAGGAGGTGCGGATCGAACGGATCGGGAAGGTTCTGGAGAGGGAAGAGGTTCGTTTGGAAGATGTCAACGTCTATCTCTCGCTCCTTCAAAAAAATTCCATCAAACCCCTGATCAAATTGTTAGGGGAACTTAAAAATTCAAAGGCAAGAAGAGTATTCTGCGACGCACTCTCTGAAATCGGAAAGAACGCCATTGAAATGTTCACCCCCTTTATGGATGATCGACGGTGGTATCTGGTTCGAAATATCGTCTATATCTTGGGCCGAATTGGAAAGGAACAGTCCCTCCCCTATATCCAAAAGGCATTCAACCATGAAGAGAATCGGGTGAGGAGAGAAGCGATACAGGCGCTGGGGCTGATCGGCAGCCCCAAGGCTATTGGATTACTGGTAAGGGCTCTCACGGACAATGATGTTCGAATCCGGTGTATGGCTGCCATTAATTTAGGGAAGGGGGGTAAAAAAGTAGGCCTCATTCCTCTTTTAGAAGTGGTGCAATCGAAAGATTTTTACAAAAGAGAGCCGGCGGAAATCAAAGCCTTCTTTAACGCGATCGGAATGGTGGGTTCCAATGAAGCGGTCCCGGTGCTGCAGCAACTATTGGAACGAAAGAGTTGGTTCAGCCGAGGAAAGACAGATGAAATCCGCATTGGAGCAGCCAACGCCTTAGCCATCATTGGGACGCCTGATGCAAGAGCTGTCCTGGAGGTAGGGAAAAATTCGAAAGAAGAATCCATCCGGGAGGCCTGCGCACAAGCCTTGAAGAGCCAAACCCCCTAAGGAGTCAATGGTCTGATGCCAGAAGAAAAACCGACCCTTGATCATGAACATCTCCCGACGAAACTCGGAACAGAATTTATTATAAAATTCCACCGACTGCTCAAAGGGACGACCATCTATGATCGGAAGAACGTCATCATCGGTCGCCTTACCCAGGAATGTCTTGGGGTGATCAATGGCATCATCCAATCAGAAGGAAATCTCTTCTTAAAAATCGTTCGGGATAATTTCTTCTTCAATAATATCCGGATCATAGTGAGAGCTGACAATTATCCTATCTTTAAAGCTTTTTGGCAGGAGATGAGAAAGCGGTGGATCGGGGACATCGAGTTTTCAGAGGAGGTGAACGGAGAGCATCTCAAAGATTTGGTTTACCTCCTCTCAGGGGTGGAGGAGAATAACGAGAGCAATTATCTTTATGTCAAAAAGCAGTTGGAATACCGAGGCATCGAATCCATCCAAGTAGGCAAATTGGAGTTTTTTAAAGACGAGGATATCTATATTGATTCTGAGGATCAGAAGAAATATTCGAAAGAGGTCTATTTTAAATCCATTGGTTTAGTCAAGGAGGTAGTAGAAAGCATTAATAACCAAAAGGCGCTCAATATCCGAAAAGCCAAACGTCTCATGCAAAACGTTGTGAACGCCATCATGCAGGATGATTCCACCTTGTTAGGTTTGGCGAATATTAAAAATTATGATGATTACACGTTCAATCATTCTGTGAATGTGGCTATCTATGCCATTGCTTTGGGTCAAAGGATCGGGGTCCCCAAAAAGCGCCTCTCCCATCTGGGCATGGCGGGTTTATTCCATGACATGGGAAAGACGAGGATTCCGAAGGAGATTCTTAATAAAACTGGAAAGCTAACCCCTGAAGAATGGGCGATGATGCGATCCCATCCCGTCATCGGAACCGAACTCATCATGAGGATGAAAGAATGGGGAGAGCTCTCCACCCGGATGATTCAAGGCGCTTTTGAGCACCACCTTCGGTACGATTTGACTGGATATCCGAGACTCACCCGAAAGATAAAAATTACCCTATTTGGCAGGATCATCGCCATCGCTGATTTTTACGATGCCCTGGTGAGGCCAAGGGTGTATAATCGATTCCCTTATGTCTCCGAAAAAATCTTGGGAATCATGTTGGAGCGAAGTGGAAAAGACTTCGATCCTGCTATCGTCAAAGTCTTCATCAATATGATCGGGATCTATCCCCTCGGAACTCTGGTATTATTAAATACCAATGAGATGGGGCTTGTCACCCAGATCCAGGAGGATACGGAACTGATCGATCGGCCCAAGGTCTGCCTCCTTTATTATGGGGATGGAGAATATCGGAAGGGGAAAGTGGTGGACCTGAGAGAGACGGATCAGGTGACCGGGGATTTCAAGAGGAGCATTGTGAAGACCCTTGACCCGAATGAATATAATATGAATGTCGCCGAATTCCTTATTTAATATAGTTTCGTAAAAAGTCGTCATTCCCGTGAAAACGGGAATCCAGGTAGATTCTAACTACCCAAAAAGACTGGATTCCCTCCGGGCCAGAGGCCCTATGGGCCGGCGGCCTGCTGGAGTTTACCCCGTACTTGATACGGGGCAGGAATGACAGAAAATCACCTTCTCAGACTTTTTACGAGACCATCAGGTAATATAATTTAGGAATTTGGAATCTCTGGCATTGAGGTATTTGGATGCAATTTACAATCCCTTCATCTCTGAATTCCTAAATTTCATTTGGTTTTCTTCTTTTTTGATTCCTCCCATAATCGGTCCATTTCGATGAGGTTAGACTGGTGGAAGGATTTTCCTTCCTTGTGGAGGGAAGTCTCAATATAATGAAATCGAGATACAAATTTGTCTAAGGTTTTTTTCAATGCCTCCTCCGGATTGATTTTGAGAAATCTCGAAACGTTTGCCAAGACAAAAAGGAGATCCCCGATTTCTTCACGAATCCTTCTCCTGTTTTGGAGAGAAAGGGCTTCTTTCAACTCCCTCATTTCTTCATCCAATTTATTCAACACCCCTTCAATGCTTGGCCAATCGAATCCCACCTTGGAGGCCTTTTGGGTCAATTGATAGGCCTGAGAGAGAGAGGGAAAATCTTTGGGGACCCCTTCTAAAATGGATCTCCGTTCTTTTTTAAGGCCTCTTTGTTTCAGCCCATGGAAAACGACTTTTTTCCTCTTTTTCTTCATCTTCATCTGGACCTCCAGATCATTAAAGAGATTTCTGAAAAAGTCCGAAATCTCTGATTACAACGATTAGGAACCGATTACACTGATGCGAAATTCATTAAGAGAGCGTGAATTATTTTTTCAGAGCTCTTAAAGGATTGCTAAGTTCCTGTTTTTATGTTATTTAAATACCTCTAAAAATAAAGGATTTTTAATTTTTGTTCAATGAAAAGAAAAGCTTCATAAAAATTAACTTCGAATAGGAAGGAAAGGCAATGAATTACCGTCACACATTAAATCTCCCTAAAACGGACTTCCCCATGAAGGCTAATTTGGCGAAGAGGGAGCCGGATCTCCTGAAGGCGTGGGAGATGAAGGGGACTTACCGCCAATTAACCCAGCAGGCAAAAGGAAGGCCGAAATATATCCTTCATGATGGACCTCCATATGCGAATGGAAACATCCACATCGGTACTGCCTTGAATAAAATACTCAAAGACTTCATCGTGAAATCGAAGTTCATGGCAGGGTTCGATAGCCATTATGTTCCGGGATGGGACTGTCACGGATTGCCCGTTGAACACGAAGTGGAAAAGAGCCTCGGCTCGAAGAAGGGAGAACTCTCCATCATTGAAATCCGGAGAAAATGCCGGGATTATGCAGCCAAATTTGTAGGGATTCAGAGAGAGGAGTTCAAACGCCTCGGAGTCTTCGGGGAGTGGGAGAATCCCTATCTGACCATGAATTTTGAATACCAGGCAACGATTGTGCGAGAGTTCGGAAAGTTTCTTCTAAACGGTTCGGTTTACAAGGGGAAGAAACCGGTCCACTGGTGTCCCACTTGCAAGACAGCATTGGCTGAGGCAGAGGTGAAATATGAGGATCACCGTTCTTCCTCCATCTATGTAAAATTCAAAATGGTGTCTGAGATCGGGGACATTTTCCCAGGCCTGAAGGGGAAACCCGTCTTCGTCATCATCTGGACCACCACTCCCTGGACGATCCCGGCCAATTTAGCGATTGCGCTCCATCCGGATTTCACTTATGTGGCAGTGAACGTAGGGGACGAGGTCTATATCTTGGCAGAAAGCCTCCTGGAAGAGGCCATGAAGAAATTCGGAATCAAGAAATATGAAGTAATGGAAAAATTTGCAGGGAAGAGATTAGAGGGGTTCAAATGCCGGCATCCTTTCCTCGACCGGGACTCCCTCATCATCCTCGCCTCTTATGTGACCTTGGATGCTGGAACGGGATGTGTCCATACAGCGCCCGGCCATGGTCAGGAGGACTATGAAAGTGGAGTGCAATATGGCTTGGAGATCTACAGCCCGGTCGATGATGATGGCCGATTTACCAAAGATGTTCTTTTCTTTGCGGGACAGTTCGTTTTTGATGCCACTGATGCCGTGAACAAGAAGCTTGCTGAGGTCGGAGCGCTCCTCAAAGAAGAGATGATGGTGCATTCTTATCCCCATTGTTGGCGAACCAACGACCCGATCATCTTTCGAGCCACAGAGCAATGGTTTATCTCGATGGATAAGATGGGATTGAGACAGAATGCCCTGAAGTCAATCAATGAAGTGGCCTGGATTCCTCCTTGGGGGAGAGATCGGATCTACGGGATGATTGAGAACCGGCCTGATTGGTGTGTCTCCAGACAGAGGGCATGGGGGATTCCCATCACCGTCTTTTACTGCTCTGTCTGCAAACAATCTTTAGTCAATCAGCAGACCATCGATCATGTCGTTCATCTTTTTGAGGAGAAAGGAGCGGACATCTGGTTTGAGGAGGGGGCCAATCGCCTTTTGCCCAAAGGAACCCAATGTGCTCAATGCGGGGGAAAAGATTTTACAAAGGAAATGGACATTCTGGATGTTTGGTTTGACTCAGGGGTTTCCTATGCGGCTGTTCTGGAGAAACGGAAAGAACTTGAGTTTCCAGCCAGTCTCTATCTGGAGGGAAGTGATCAACACCGGGGATGGTTCCACAGTTCCCTTCTGACTTCTGTCGGGACAAGAGGTCGCGCCCCTTATCTTTCCGTCCTCACCCATGGCTTTGTCGTGGATGGGGAGGGGAAAAAGATGTCCAAATCAGCAGGGAATGTGATCGCACCCGAGGAAGTTATCAACCAATTGGGAGCCGATGTCCTGAGGCTCTGGGTCGCGGCAGAGGATTATAAAGATGACATTAAGATCTCCAACGAAATCCTGAAACGGTTGGCCGATAGCTACTTCCGAATCCGAAACACTTATCGCTTTCTTTTAGGAAATCTCTACGACTTCCATCCTGAGAAAGACCGGGTTCCCTATCAAGAGCTCCATGAGATGGACCGGTGGGCTCTCCATCAGCTTCAGAAGCTCATTGCAAGGGTTCGCGAGGCTTATGAGCGTTTTGAGTTCCACACGGTCTACCATAGCGTCCAGAATTTTTGCGCAGTGGAGATGAGCGCCCTCTATTTTGATATCTTGAAGGATCGGCTTTATACGTTTTCAACCCGTTCTCGAGGCCGAAGATCGGCTCAGACCGCCCTTTATGAGATTTTGAAGGCCCTGACCTGCCTCATGGCTCCCATTCTTTCTTTCACCGCGGAAGAGGTTTGGAAATACCTTCCTCAAGAGTCAGGGAAGGCGGAAAGTGTTCATCTTACATCTTTTCCTGAAGTGCAAAGCGAATATGTGGACGATGCCCTAAACGAACGATGGGAGCAGATTTGGGAAATTCGGGCAATCGTGACCAAAGCCCTGGAAGAGGCTCGTAAGGAGAAGGTGATCGGACTTTCATTAGATGCGCAGGTCCATCTCCATCTTCCCGAAAAGATCTTTTCATTTCTTCAATGTTATGAGAAGGATCTGAAGTCAATCTTTATTGTCTCCTCGGTCACCCTTCATCCCGCTGTGAGCGGGACCAAGGACGAAAAAGAGGTGAGGGCAGAAGTCTCCCGGGCAGATGGAAAAAAGTGTGAACGATGCTGGAACTACGATGTGAGTGTGGGCTATCATCCGGAGCATCAAGCCATCTGCCAGAGATGTGTCGAATCAATTCAAGAATGAAATCGCAGTGAGCAAAGCGCAGAGCGCGCAGCGGGAATTGAAAAAAAGGTCTTACGCTATGCTCTATGCGCTTGGCGCTATGCGATCTAATAGTGGAGAGATGAAACGAAAATACTGGGTCCTTTTGATTTTCTGTTTCGGCATTCTCTTGCTGGATCAGTGGGCCAAATACCTGATTGTCCAGAGATTACTTCTCTATCAAAAGGTGGAGGTGATCCAGGGGTTCTTCAACCTCGTCCATGTGAGGAATACAGGCGGCGCTTTTGGAATTTTCGGCGGAGAAAAAGGGGGACTCGGTTCTATCCTCTTTTTGGTCGTCTCCCTGATCGCCATTGGAGCCATTCTCTTTCTTTTCATTAAAATAGGGGAGGACAAAAAGACTCTTGCTCTCTCATTTTCTCTCGTTTTGGGCGGCGCCATTGGAAACCTCATCGACCGCCTTCAATATGGAGAAGTAATAGATTTTCTCGATTTCCAACTATCCTCAACCCATTGGCCTGCCTTCAATGTTGCAGACTCCGCCATCTGTATCGGTATTGGTTTGATGGCCTTAGAATTGCTGAAACGAGACAAAAAGAAGTTAAAAAGCTCTTCGTGAATCGTGAAAGAATTATTGTTAACTCATAACTCTTAACTCTTAACTCTGAACTCATAACTCATCATTCTTTAATATGTACCCCATCCTGTTTCAATTCAATAGCTTCAATATTTACGCTTACGGGTTCTTCATCGCCCTGGGTTTTGTCATGGCAGTTGTTCTCGCCGCTCTCAAAATTCGAAAATCAACCCATTCGACTCCCCGGTCTGAAGCCCGGGGTATGCTCAGGGTTGATACTGAGCGGCGCTTTTTACCCCGATTTAAAAATCGGGGTTTGGCGCCGTCGAACGTATCAAATATAAGGATTTCTTTTGAGGAAATAGTAGAACTCTTCTTCTACACTGTCTTTTCAGCCTTCCTGGGATCGAGAATCCTGTTTGTTTTGATCAATTTTGATGTTTATCGCCAACATCCTCTGAGGATATTTAAAATATGGGAGGGAGGATTGGTCTTTTATGGCGGACTTATCCTTGCGGTCATTGTTGCCTTCTGGTATTTAAGGCGGCGCCGATTGCCTATCTGGAAATTGGCTGACCTGATTTCCCCTCTTATCGCTTTGGGCCTCTCTTTTGGCAGGATAGGCTGCTTTTTGGCCGGATGCTGTTATGGAAATGAGACCTCCCTGCCGTGGGCGGTCGTCTTTAAAAATCCGGACTCATTGGCGCGGTTAAATGTTTCGCTTCATCCCACCCAACTCTACGATGCCGCCAATGGCTTAGCCATCTTCTTCTTTTTAAATTGGATAGAGAAGAGAAAGACTTTCGATGGTCAAATCTTTTGGCTCTTTCTCTTCCTCTATTCGATCACACGTTTTTTCATTGAATTCCTTAGAGGTGACCCGAGAGGGTTCTTATTCGGAGGTCTTCTTTCCACCTCACAAGGGGTAGGAATCTTGTTAGCCATTGCCTCAATTTTTATGTTATTCTATATGAAGAAAAAGCGCCGGAGGTAGAGAGATGGCGGTTTTGGGAATTCTTAAATATCCTCATCCCATTTTGAAGAAACGGTCTGAAGCAGTGAGCCGGATTGATGAGGAAGTGAAAAAATTGATTCAGGACATGAGAGAAACCATGTATGAAGCAAGTGGAATCGGATTGGCCGCTTGCCAGATCGGAGTTTCTCGAAGGGTGATCGTTCTCGATGTCAGTCCAATGGATCCCCAACACAGCTTCTTTGCCCTGATCAACCCTGAAATCATATCTGAAGAAGGGGAGATCGACCATGAGGAAGGATGTTTGAGTGTGCCCGATTACTTGGAAACGGTGAAGAGGAAGGAAAAGGTCTGTGTGAGGGGTTTGTCTCCCGAAGGAATGGAAATGGAGATCAAGGGCGAAGGAATTTTGGCCATTGCGCTCCAGCATGAAATTGATCACACTAATGGTATTCTTATCTTGGACAGGGTGAGTCGCCTGAAAAGAGAGATTTACCGAAATAAGTTAAAGAAAGAAAAGCGTAAGGAAGAGAAACTTTGAGCGTACCGCCTTGGCGGATCATTTTTTTTGGGACACCATCCTTTGCTCTCCCGACCCTGCGAACCCTTTTTGAGGGACCCGATGAAGTAATCGCCGTTGTTACTCAACCAGACAGGGAAAAGGGGAGAGGGAGAAAGGTATTATTTTCTCCGGTAAAGGAACTTGCGCTTCAGCATGACCTCATTCCTCTTCAGCCAGAGAGAGTGAAGGAAGAAGCTTTTCAGGAGGCGGTGAGAAGTCTTCAACCAGATCTCATTGTTGTGGTAGCCTATGGTCAGATTTTGACAAAGTCCATTTTAAAAATTCCAAAATATGGGGCTGTCAATGTCCATGCCTCATTACTTCCAAAATATCGGGGAGCCGCTCCAATCGCCTGGGCGATCCTGAACGGGGAGAAAGTGACGGGAGTAACGACAATGGTCATGGATGAAGGTATGGATACAGGAGACATCCTTTTACAGGCTGAGGTTCCAATTGGCGATGATGAGACGTGTGAGGCGCTTCATGATCGGTTGGCTTCTTCAGGAGCTCGATTGCTATTAGAGACTGTGGAGAAAATGAAGGGGGGAAATATTCAGCCCATCCCACAGGACCATTCAAAAGCAACCTATGCCCCTCCTCTTAAAAAAGAGGATGGGCACATTGATTGGAAGAAAGAGGCTATGGAGATCGATCGTCAAATCCGCGCCTTCAACCCATGGCCTGGCGCCTTTACAAAATTGGGCGACCAGTGGTTGAAAATTTATAAAGGAGAAATAAGGGAAAAGGCGCCTATAGGAAAGGCAGGAGCAGTGGTCTGGGTGGGATTGGATTTCATAGAAGTGGGGACAGGGAAGGATTCCTTCCTCATCAGAGAAGTTCAATTAGAGGGGAGAAGGAGAATGACCATCCGGGAATTTCTTTCCGGACACCCCATCCCCATGGGAACAGTCTTTTATTAATAAATTTCGGATTTCGGAATATTATTTTATTTTTTCGTTCCGCATTCTGCAATCTCTCCGAGCCGGAGGGCTCTCTGAGCCGGAGGCCGCATTCCGCAATAAAGTAGGAGGGGCTTTTGGAAATTAAACCCAAGAAGAGGATTTTCATCGGACTTTTGGTCTTTACCTGTTTGAT